>Ga0302250_1000154_pt1 | contig 92422 bp, 51 predicted proteins | sample AAG_RA_Asp_MG_FD_193536 | JGI IMG/M metagenome (GOLD analysis project Ga0302250, IMG submission 193536) | Enriched activated sludge microbial communities from anaerobic digester in WTTP, New Holstein, Wisconsin, United States - AAG_RA_Asp | ecosystem: Engineered > Bioreactor > Anaerobic >... | reverse complement strand
TTTTCAAGTAATGCGGTTACATCAATGTTTTCAATCTGAATTACTGTTTTGTTCATAACAATTGTTTTTTGAGTTATGAAGCAAAACTATATACAAAATTTTTTAATTCCTTAATCTGGGGTAGCCCTATTTTAAGCCCTATTTAACCTCGTATTTATTAAGTATCTGATTTAAAACGCCTTCGTATTTTGTAGGGTTTTTGCCTTTGGTTTTTGTGTGGTTTTGTAAACTTCTGAAATTTTTCTTTACATTGTCTGTATTTGCGTTTAAAAGTACCGATGTTATAAAATATTGTTTTTCAAGGCTAAAATTATTAAGGGTTTCTAACTCGAAATAACCTAATTCTGCCAATAACATAATTTGTTGAGGTAGATTTAAACCTTTATCTTTAATATTGGATCCTTCTCTTAAAAACAACTGAATTGTTTTTAATTCGGATAATTCATAAATTATTAATATGTCAGGTGTTTTATTTTCTTCTTTGTTGGATTGTCCGAAAATTGGGTAAAATCTTTTATTTACAATATAATCTAATATTTGATAATCAGTATTTAAACATTTTTCAATCCTGATTTTATGATAATTTATATTAACGTCTTTATTTTCATTAATTTCATTTTCAATTTGTATACTTAAACTATGAAAGTGTTTAATTAAAAAATCTATTTGGAGTTGATCAATATAAATTAATTCAGCAAATTCATTTATTTTATAAGGTGAGTAATCAATATTTTTCCATTTTTCAAACGGGATAAAATCTATTAAATACTCATAATATTTTTCACATTGTTTTTTAAATTCAATTAAACCTGTTTTTTTTTCACGTGTTAATATTGCAGTATTCAAACATTTTTGTTTTTTTTCTAATTCCTGATCTGATATAATCCCTTGCTTTTGCTGATTTGCCCATTTAAAAAGATAGTAAGTTTTTATTTTATACTCCTGATAACTTAATTCATCAATATATTTTTGATCAAAATATTTAATCTGGTCAACTCCTTTATAAATATCTTTAATCCAGTTAATATATTGATCTATGTCAATACCCTTTAAAATATCTTCTGTTGGTTTCATATTACACTACTTTTAAAATTGGGTTGTTTGTATTCCAGTGGCTCTCAAGTATTGACACGTAATCTTCTGGGGTTGCTTTAATATATCTTAAAAAGGCTCTTTCTGTTTTGTGTCCTGTAATATTCATTAAAACTATTGCAGGCACTCCCATTTTAAATTGATTTGTTGCAAAAGAACGGCGGGCGGTGTGGCTGCTTACTAACTCCCATTTTTCATATTTTTTTGAAATACGTTTACCTCCTTTTGTGATTCCTTTATGAAATGATTCATTTATACCTGCCATTCTACAAGCCTCTTTTATATAATCGTTAAACTTTTGATTTGAAATAACCTTAGGTATATTGCCGTTATATTTTTCCCAAATTTTTATAAAAACGGGGTTGCATGGGATAACAACTTGTTTTGATGTTTTTTGCTGTTCTATATATATACGGTTGCCTCTTATATTATCCTGATTAATCCTTACAAAATCTGAAAATCTTAAACCTGTGAACGCTCCAATTAGGAATAAATCTACAACTTTTTCAAGTTTGGGTTTGTTGGAGAAATCAAACGAAATTAATTTATTTAATTCATTGATAGTTAAATATATATTGTCGTTATCCTCTGAAATTGTTTTAAATTTCTGACTTTTAAAATATAGATTTGTGTTTATACCCTTTTCTGTTGCCTCATTTAAAACTACTTTGATACACTGTATTTTATTTCCTATTGTATTTGTTGACATTCCTATATTTTCTCCTTCTTTCTTTACTTTCTTACTTTGCAGAAATATAGTAAACTCTTGATAAAAATCTAAATCAATATCCTGAAAATCAATTATTTTCTTTTTTAAATTACAAAATTCCTTAATCAATTCAAAAGTTCTGTAATACCCTCTTATCCTTTTATATGAAATTCTTTTACCGGTTGCGTTGGTTCTTTGATCTGCTTTATCAATAAAGTTTTGAAAATAACCTAAAAATGTGTTTATATTAATTGTTTGCGGGTGTAAATAGTTTTGTAAAAAATCCTTTAAACCTTGCTTTGTCAACTCCTTTTTATCAATTATCAACTTTGTAATGAATGAACTTGTAATTACTTCTAATTCATTCAAATAATTATTAATTCGTTCCTTTTCTGGGTTTAAACTTGTTTTTCTTAATCTACATTCTTTATTATTCCAATATTCCGGAGAAGTTTTAAAACCAGTTGGGAACATTAATTTATCATTTTTACCAAACCGATAACATAGATATATTTGTCTGGGTTGTTTTTGGTTTGTTTCTTTGCCTTTTCCGGCTGATCTTAAAACAAAATGAATCTTTGCCATATCTTTTAATATAATTTGTGCAAAGCTATATAAAAATAATGTTGTTTCCGTTTTTGTACCCGTTTTTTTCTTATTTATTTTTACTTAATCATATTTAATTGTATAATTGATTTTAAAATAAATCCCGTATTTTCTAATAAAATACGGGGTTTTGATTATTTTAAAATATTGTTAAATATAGTGGGTTCGGTTTCTGTCGGGGAGACTAAAGGTAATGCCATTGTAAGTCACCATCTTATAATGGCTTTTTTTATGGGTTGTTTCTTTCTCTTTTGCCGGGGAAGGATTAAAGCAGAATTTAAAGAAGTTACTTCCTGGCCTCAATCAATATTTCCAACATTTTAATGGCTGCTTCCGAGATTACCGTACCGGGTCCGAAAACGGCCATTACGCCGGCTTTATAAAGGAATTCGTAATCCTGAGGTGGAATTACTCCTCCAACGATTACCATGATATCCTCCCGGCCGAGCTTTTTCAATTCTTCAATCACCTGGGGAACCAGGGTTTTATGTCCGGCGGCGAGGCTGGAAACCCCTAAAATGTGCACATCATTTTCAACGGCCTGGCGGGCTGCTTCAGAAGGGGTCTGGAACAGCGGACCGATATCCACATCAAAGCCGAGATCGGCATAGCCGGTGGCTACTACTTTAGCGCCACGGTCGTGGCCATCCTGCCCCATTTTGGCAATCATAATACGGGGACGACGGCCTTCCATGGCAGCAAACAGATCGGCCATTTCACAGGCCTTACGATAACTTTCGTTTTCGCCTGATTCTTTTGAGTAAACTCCTGATATCGAACGGATCACAGCTTTATACCTCCCATAAACTTTTTCGAGTGCCAATGAAATTTCGCCTAAAGATGCCCTGACTCTGGCAGCCTTGATGGATAAATCGAGAAGATTCCCGGTTCCTGAAGCCGCAGCTTCCGTTAATGCCTCAAGGGCTTTGGTCACCTCTTCTTCGTTACGCTCTGCTTTGAGTTTCTGAAGTCTCCTGAGTTGTGCTTCCCTTACTGCAGTGTTATCCACCTCCAGGATTTCAATCGGATCTTCCTTCTCGAGCCGGAATTCATTGACTCCTACAATTTTTTCCTTGCCGGTATCAATCCATGCCTGTTTACGGGCAGAAGCTTCTTCAATCCTCATTTTAGGCAAACCGGTTTCAATGGCTTTGGCCATACCGCCCAATTCTTCCACTTCCTGAATGAGTTTCCAGGCTTTGTGAGCCAGTTCATGGGTCAGATTTTCAACATAGTAGGAGCCGGCCCAGGGATCAACTACCCGGCAAATCTGGGTTTCTTCCTGCAGGTAAATCTGGGTATTTCGGGCTATACGGGCCGAGAAATCGGTAGGCAGGGCAATGGCTTCATCAAGGGCATTGGTATGTAGCGACTGGGTATGGCCCAGGGCAGCAGCCAGCGCTTCAATACAGGTACGGGCTACATTGTTGAACGGATCTTGCTCGGTAAGACTCCAACCTGAGGTTTGGCTGTGAGTACGCAGCGCCATCGATTTGGGATTTGTCGGATTAAATTGTTTTACCAACTTGGCCCAAAGCATTCTGGCAGCTCTCATCTTGGCAATTTCCATAAAATGGTTCATCCCGATAGCCCAGAAAAACGAAAGACGGGGGGCAAAATCATCGATTTTTAAACCGGCTTCAATACCGGTTCTCAGATATTCCAGCCCGTCGGCAAGGGTATAGGCCAGCTCGATATCACAGGTAGCACCGGCTTCCTGCATGTGGTAGCCGCTGATACTGATTGAGTTGAACTTTGGCATATACTGCGAAGTGAACCGAAAAATGTCCCCGATAATCCGCATGGAAGGTTTCGGAGGATAAATATAGGTATTTCTCACCATGAACTCTTTGAGAATATCATTCTGGATGGTACCGCTTAGTTTTTCCATCGGAACGCCCTGTTCTTCAGCCGTTACTATATAAAATGCCATAACCGGCAGCACGGCTCCGTTCATGGTCATGGAAACTGACATTTTGTCAAGGGGTATCTGGTCGAATAACACCTTCATATCCAGGATGGAATCGATGGCAACCCCGGCTTTTCCCACATCACCCACTACCCGTTCGTGGTCGGAATCATATCCCCGGTGCGTGGCCAGGTCGAAGGCAACCGACAATCCTTTTTGTCCGGCAGCCAGGTTCCGGCGGTAAAAGGCATTCGATTCCTCAGCGGTTGAAAAGCCTGCGTATTGCCTTATAGTCCAGGGTTTCGACACATACATGGTGGCATAGGGACCCCTGAGAAAAGGCGGGATACCGGCAGCAAAATTCAGGTGCTCAAGACGTTCCAGATCAGAAGCATTATAGGCGGGTTTTACCCGGATCTGTTCGGCGGTCATCCATTCCTTACCGGAACCGGTAACCGCACCCGGACTATTTTTCACCAATTCTTTAAGCGCTTTGTTCAGATCAATCTGTTTAAAATCAGGTCTCATAACAATAAAAAGATTTGCGGTTAATTAATTCCAAGTTTCTGGTTATACGTATTCAGGCACTCGATGATATTCGTCTTAATGTGAATAAAATCATCCACTCCTGCCTGTTTCAACGGTTCCGTAAGTGCAGCCGGATTGCCGGCAACTACAAGAATGCTGTCAGGTTTCCGGGATTTAATTTCTTGCACAATGTCAAGGCCCAATGTACCGTATTCATCATCAGAACTGCATAACACAAAGATATCCGAACCGGAGTGTAATGATGCATCTGCGGCTTCTGCGGCGGTTTTAAAACCGGCATTGTCGGTAATCTGGTAACCGGCACATCCGAAAAAGTTGGTGATAAAGGTGGCCCGGGCTTTCCGCATGGCCAGGTTTCCAAAGGTGATCAGAAATACTTTGGGTACAGCATGTCCGCTTTTTAGATGTTGCTCAACATTCAGCCGTATTTCCTCAAACGGAACCGCAGCCCGGTAAGGTTTCAGACAGGGGCCGTAACTTTTATCGTCAGGCAGATAATAATTCTTGTCAAAGTTTTCAAATTCAATCTTTTCCAGTATTTTCTCCTGGTTATTAGGATACTGATTGGTACCAAGCAGGGTGTCTTTCCGCATCATGATATTCATGTCGCGCTGTTGCTTCACTTTTTCGATTTCCGAAAGGATAAAACCGCTTTCAAAAGCTTTGATAAATCCGCCCATATCCTCGATTCTCAGGAATAATGACCACGCATTTTCCACAAGGCTTTGGGTTATGGATTCAATATAATACGAGCCAGAAGAAGGATCCTTTACTTTACCGATATAGGCTTCATCCCGCACAATGATCTGCTGGTTGCGGGCAATTCTTCTGGAGAACGGATCCGGATTTTTATAAGGAAGATCGAACGGAAGGACATTGATCGAATCCACTCCGGCAATGGCTGCCGACATGGTTTCGGTAGTGGTACGCAGCATATTCACGTAGGGATCGTAAATGGTTTTATTCCAGATAGATCCGGAGGCGTGAATAAACATACGGGTAGCCTCGTTTTCCGGTTTATATTGGGAAGATATCAGGTTCCACAGTATCCGGGCAGCCCTGAATTTGGCTATTTCAAAAAAGTAATTGGAGCCTGTAGCGAACGAAAAAGTCATCCGTTTCAGCAAATCGGAAACATCCAGTCCTCTCTGTACAGCTCCTGAAAGATATTCTACCGCATGTGAAAGGGCAAAGGCCAGTTCCTGAACCATGCTGGCCCCTGAGTTATGGTAATAATGGGCGTTGATATTCAATATTCTGAAGGGACTGTTTTCCTTTTTTACGAAATCAAGGATGGCTGTCAGTTCATCGAGGTTTTTCTCAAACGATTCATAAAACTCGCCATGCAGGGTAAAATAACTGATCGGGTCAAAATTGACAGAGCCTTTGATATTTGACAGATCGGCAGGCTTCTGTTTTAAATGCTCAGAAAAACATCTCAGTAGTTTCATATAGGATGCAGAGGAAAGGAAATGTACGGAAATCCGTTCGAGATCAATTCCGTTGAGCAGTATTCCAAGATCTTCATAGTTTTTAACAGTGGAGGCGCTCAGTCCGATGGCATCCACCCCCCGGTTCTGATATTCCCGGGCGGCCTGATTGATCTGTTTAATGTCCTTAAGCCATATATCCTGCCTGACCTGCCAGGGCGAAGCGGAATTTACCGGATGATTATCTGAAAACGGCTGACTGGTTTCAACATCAGGTTGAACCGGATGTGTAAGGTCATCAGCAGTATAGAAGGGTTTTACATCAAATCCTTCTATGGTTTTCCAGATTAATTTCTTCGAATAATCCTGTCCTTCAAGTTCTGATTTGATCATTTCTTCCCATTCTTTGCCAGAAACAGGTGAAAACTCTTCAAACAATTTTTGAATGTCAGGATCCTTTTGATGGGGGGATTCTTTTTCCGAATTCATATTTTGGGAATATATTAGTTGTAACTAATTGTATTTCAATTAAAACCAATAGCGTGTAGAATTTTTGGCAAAATTAGAATATTATCCGGTTTAAAATCATGGTTCTCAATAAATTTCCAAATCCGGCAAACTGTCTTTTTGTCACACATTTGTTATGGCATAATCCTTGAAAACCAGCCGCGTCTTAAAATTTCAGAAATTAACAAATCAATATAGATATAAAATGGGAAAAATTATCGGAATCGATTTAGGAACCACCAACTCTTGCGTTTCCGTAATGGAAGGCAACGAGCCGGTTGTAATCCAGAACAGTGAAGGACGTCGTACTACTCCGTCCATTGTTGCTTTTACTGAAAGCGGTGAAAGAAAAGTAGGGGATCCGGCCAAGCGTCAGGCCATTACCAATCCGAAACGTACGGTTTACTCTATCAAGCGTTTCATGGGTGAAACCTATGACCGGACGTTAAAAGAAGTGAAACGGGTACCCTATGATGTTGTGAAGGGAGACAACAATACTCCCCGGGTAAGCATTGACAACCGGTTGTACACTCCTCAGGAAATTTCTGCCATGGTATTGCAGAAAATGAAAAAAACCGCTGAAGATTATCTGGGTACAACCGTTACCGAGGCTGTTATTACCGTTCCGGCCTATTTCAGTGATTCGCAGCGTCAGGCTACCAAAGAGGCCGGAGAGATTGCTGGTCTGGTAGTGAAAAGAATCATTAATGAGCCTACCGCCGCCGCACTTGCTTACGGTCTCGACAAAAAAGACCGCGATATTAAAGTGGCTGTTTATGATCTTGGCGGAGGTACTTTTGATATCTCCATTCTTGAATTGGGCGATGGCGTTTTCGAAGTGAAATCCACCAATGGTGATACCCATTTGGGAGGCGATGATTTCGACCAGAGAATTATTGACTGGCTTGCCGAAGAATTCTTAAGGGAAGAGGGAATCGATCTTCGTAAAGATGCCATGGCACTTCAGCGGTTGAAAGAAGCAGCCGAAAAGGCAAAAATCGAGTTGTCAGCTTCTTCTGAAACAGAAATTAATCTTCCTTATATCATGCCGGTGGATGGTATTCCCAAGCACCTGGTGAAAAAGATCAGCCGTGCCAAATTTGAACAACTGATCCATGACCTTGTGGAACAAACTATTGAACCCTGCCGTAAAGCGCTTCAGGATGCCGGAATGAAACCCGCTGACATTGACGAAGTAATTCTGGTGGGCGGATCAACCCGCGTACCGGTAATTCAAAAAGTCGTTAAGGAGTTTTTCGGCAAAGATCCTTCAAAGGGTGTTAATCCTGATGAGGTAGTGGCTGTTGGCGCTGCCATCCAGGGCGGTGTACTCACCGGTGATGTGAAGGATGTTCTCCTGTTGGATGTTACCCCGCTTTCACTGGGTATTGAAACCCTCGGTGGTGTAATGACCAAGCTGATTGAGTCAAATACAACCATCCCCACCAAAAAATCGGAAACCTTTACTACGGCGGCTGATAATCAGCCCTCGGTTGAAATACATGTAATTCAGGGAGAGCGGCCTCTTGCCAGCCAGAATAAGTCTATCGGCCGGTTCCACCTCGATGGCATTCCCCCTTCACCCCGTGGGATTCCCCAAATTGAAGTTACCTTCGATATTGACTCCAACGGGATACTTCATGTAACCGCCAAGGATAAAGCTACCGGAAAAAGCCAGAGCATCAGAATAGAAGCCTCATCAGGGCTCAGTGATGATGAAATTAAGAGAATGAAGGCCGAAGCCGAAGCCAATGCCGAGAACGACCGGAAAGAAAAAGAGAAGATCGATAAGCTGAATGCAGCAGACTCTTTGGTTTTCCAAACGGAAAAACAACTTAAAGAATATGGTGATAAAATTCCGGCCGATAAAAAGGCGCCCATCGAAAAAGCCCTGAATGATCTTAAGGAAGCTCATAAACGCCAGGATATTCCTGCCATTGATGCTGCCATGGCCGAATTGAACCAGGTGTTCCAGGCTGCCAGCCAGGAGATGTACAACGCTACCGGCGGACAACCAGGACCCGATATGGGTGGTCAGGGACCTCAGCAGGGACCGCAATCAGGATCTCAGGGTAAATCCAAAGATGATGAAGTAACGGATGTTGACTTTGAAGAAGTAAAAGACAAATAAGTCAAACCCATAATTATATAAATTTCCCGCAAGGGCTCCATTAAACCAAGGCCCACTAAGTGTTGACAGCATGTTGCTTAAAACGTAGTGGGTCTTGGTTTTTTTATTCCAAATTCTTAACGATTTTTTAATGTTCATAAAGAAAAAATGCCGACTTTTGTAAGTTCGATTCCTTTGTATCTTAGAATTCTAAATGCTTAGTTATCAATAATATAAATTGAAAAGGAATTTTATTTTTAAACCATATATCGAAAATGAAACATTTCATGACGCTGACAGCCGCAAGGCTTTTCATGTTACTTTTTCTCTTTGGATTACAATTGCCGTTATTTTCGCAATTGTCCATAAATTCAACCGGTACTCCTTATACCGTTAATTTTGATGCCACCATGGATGGTGTCAATAACGGGCAGTACCTTGGAACCGGTTTTACTCCCGTTCCTGCAGCCGGGCAGCTCAACTCCAATGCCTGGGCTTCCACCGGGATGACCGACGGGAACTCCGATTTCGGCGGAACGTACACCACCGGGGATTTCGCGGTAGGTAATTCACCCGGAGGAGTCACCGGAGGAGGTTTTTATTCTTTTACAGTAGGTTCCGGAAACAACGTATTTGGGGTTCAGCCTACCGGAAACGACTGGACTCCGGGAACCGTAATCATGAAGATCAAAAACAATACGGGAACCACTATCGGAACCCTGAACATTGCTTACAAAATATGGGTATTCAATGATATGCCCCGGGCCAATTCTTTCAATTTTTCTTATTCAGCGGATAATGTTCAGTATACTCCGGTAACCTCGCTGGATTATATTTCACCGGGAGATGCCACCGGAGCAGTATGGGTACCTGTTGATAAATCAACCGTACTGGATAACCTTGGCATTGCCAATGGCAGTTTCTTTTATATCCGCTGGAACAGCGATGATGTATCAGGTTCAGGCAGCCGCGATGAGTTTGGCATTGATGACATTGTGATATCGGCCGGAGGTGGAACCGTTTTACCGGAACCAACCAATTACCCCACTTCATTTTCTTCCACCTCACTCGGAATGGATATCAAGCTGAACTGGATTGACGCCACCGGCGCCCAGGTACCCAGCGGTTATCTTATTAAAGTGGCTACCTCATCTTCTATAGTTATTCCTGTGGATGGAGCCCCTGAACCCGATGATTTCGATTTTTCAGACGGTACCGGAGCCAAAAACATTGCTCAGGGTGTTCAAACGTATACCTTTACCAACCTTACACCCAATACCCAGTATTTTTTCAAAATATTCCCCTACACCAACTCTGGTGTAAATATCAATTTCAAAACTTCCGGAACTCCGCCATCCACCGATAAAACCACTCCAATTTTTATGAATTACGAAGATTTTAATACCGGAACCTTTGGCACCTGGACCACTTACAATGTGATTGGCGAACAAACCTGGTTAATTGATAATACGTTTGGAATTGGCGGCACCCCCTGTGCAAAAATGTCCGGGTATTCGGGGGCTCCCGTGTTAAATGAAGACTGGCTGATCTCTCCGCAACTCGACGTCGCCCAGTTTAATAACGAAATCCTCAGCTTTTACTCGGCCATGAATTTTACCGGCCCGGTCTTTTCGGTTCTGATTTCCGAAAATTATACCGGAGGTGATCCCAATACTGCTGACTGGACCGAAGTGAGTGATGAACTGATCTTTTCTCAGGGAGGTTATCAATGGACCTTTTCAGGTTATTACGATATGAGCTGGCTTTCTGGCACCAATGTCAGAATAGCCTTCAAATATTTATCCGATGCTTCAGGGGCTTCCACCTGGGAAATTGACAATATTTCCATAACCGGTTTTTATTCCGGCACCAATCCGGTACTCAATGTCATTGCTCCTGCCGCAGGCGCTCAATGGCAACAGGGAACCAGCCAGAATGTACTCTGGTCGGCCATTAATACTTCTCCCAATATTAAAATCGAAGTTTCAGCCAATGCTTCTTCCGGGAATCCTACCTGGACCCAGATTGGAAACGCTGCAGCCACTGCCGGTTCCTGGACCTGGGTTATCCCTCAATCGCAACCGGTCGGAAACGATTATAAAATCCGTTTAACCGATTATACATCCGATATTACGGCTTACAGCGGATTGTTTTCAATTACAGCTCCGCCCACCATCCCAGATATTGTGATCAATGAAATTATGTATAACCCGGCCACCGCTTTAGGGCTTGATGATTATTATGAATACGTTGAATTGTACAACAACGAGAACACAACCGTTGATCTGAGCGGGTTTACATTTCCTTTGGGGATTACCTTTTCATTTCCTCAGGGAACTACCATGGCCGCCGGATCTTATCTGGTAGTAGCCAGGAATATCGATACCCTTCTGGCGTATTATGGTCCTATGAACATTACCGGCCCTTTTACCGGCGCACTCAACAATTCGGGCGAAGCCATTCAGTTGGCAGATGCCGCAGCCCATATTGTTGATGAAGTAACTTATAGCATCATTGATCCATGGCCAGCCGAGCCGAACGGTTCAGGTCCCTCACTGTCTCTGCTTGATCCTGATCTGGATAACAGCCTGCCTGAAAGCTGGACATCCAGCGCCATTGTAAATGGTACACCAGGCGTCGCCAATTTCGCTCCTATTACCGTTACTTCCCCTAATGGCGGAGAATTCTGGCAACAGGGTACTACCCACGATATAACCTGGACCGCTTCGGGAATAGCAGGAAATGTAAAAATTGAGCTGATTTCAACCACCGGATATCAGCAGGTACTTGCGGCTTCGGTAGCTGCCACCGCCGGAACCTGGTCATGGGCTGTTCCTGCCGCCCAACCGCTGGCCAATAATTATAAAATTAAAATTTCAGAAGCCACTACCGGAAATCCATCAGATGAAAGTGATGCGACCTTTACCATTATGCAACCGGTTTATCTGCCAAAAATCGTGATTACCGAAATCATGTATAATCCACCTGAATTGAATAACGATTCGCTGGAATTCATCGAGATATACAATAATGACAATATTACAGTCGATCTGAATAATTATACTTTATCCAATGCAGTGGATTTCATCTTCCCAACAACAACCCTCACACCAGGTCAATATCAACTGATTGCGTTTAATTCAACGGCTATTCAGAATACGTTTGGAAAACCATCCCTGCAATGGACCTCAGGCAATCTGAACAATGCAGGAGAAACCATTGAGCTGAAAGACATGTATGGAAACATGGTGGATTTGGTACCCTATATGGATGTGTTACCCTGGGATACCCTCGCAGATGGCGATGGCCCTTCTCTGACCTTATGTGATCCTAATCTTGACAATAGTTTTCCGGAAAGCTGGATCCATTCTACCGAATTCGCAGCCATCAATGCCACCGGTGATACCATTTGGGCGACCCCCGGAGCCGGTTGTGCCATCTTACCGGTTGCCGACTTTTCAGCCAATAATACTTCCATTCAGGCAGGCGGAAATGTTGTGTTCACGGATCTTTCCACCGGTAACCCAACCACCTGGGCCTGGATTTTTGAAGGGGGAACCCCCGGAACCTACAATGGACAAACCCCACCCGCTATTGTTTATAATACAGCCGGTCAGTACGATGTAACGCTTACTGTAACCAATGCTTCAGGGAGCGACACCGAAATCAAAACCAATTATATTACGGTAACTTCAACCCCCCCTCCTCCCGGAGTAAACTTTGTGGGCAATCCAACCACCCTTCTCCAGGGACAGTCGGTGCAATTTACCGATCAATCCACCAATACTCCCACCTCATGGTCATGGACATTTCCGGGTGGTACCCCAGGATCCTCAACTCTTCAAAATCCTTCAATCACCTATAATACCCCCGGTGTGTACAATGTTACGCTTACTGCTTCCAATCAGTACGGTTCCAATACTTTGACCAAGACCAACTACATTACGGTAAACGCCATACCTCCTCCCACCCCGAATTTCACAGCCAATGTCACCAATATTCCGGCTGGCGGTTCTGTTAATTTCACTGATCAGTCCACCGGAAACCCAACCTCCTGGTCGTGGTCATTTCCCGGAGGTACTCCGGCTTCCTCAACCCAGCAAAATCCGGCGGGAATCGTGTACAATAACCCGGGAACCTATAATGTCAGTTTAACCGTTAGCAATCAATACGGCTCCAACACCCTTACCAAAACCGGATACATTACTGTTTATGATCCCAACACCGCTTTATTGGTTATCACCGAGATCATGTACAATCCACCTGAAGTTGGCGATGATTCGCTCGAGTACATTGAGATATACAACCACGGCAATGCCGCCGCCAATCTGAGCGGATATACTTTCAGTCAGGGAGTGGTTTATACTTTTGATTCCTATACCCTGAATCCCGGGGGTTATGTGGTCGTTGCCAAAAATTCCGCTGCCATGATAAATACTTTTGGTGTAACCACCCAGCAATGGACAGAAGGCAGTCTTAGCAACAGCGGTGAAATTCTTGAACTGAAGGACGCTCAGAGCAATGTGGTGGATTTTGTTCAGTTTTCTGATCTGGCCCCATGGCCTACCCAACCCGACGGAGCAGGCCCTTCACTCGTGCTTTGCAACCCGGCGCTGGATAATAATGTTGGATCAAACTGGTATGCATCGGCTGAATTTGTAACCAACAACGGAGCCGGTCAACCCATTTATGGTACCCCGGGAGGCCCGTGTGTTACCACAGAAGTGAATGAAATCATGAATAACCATACTTTCGTGCTTTATCCCAATCCGGCTTCCGGATCGTTTTCAGTACTGTCTGATCAGATGGGTACCTATAATATTTACGTGACAAACCTTTTGGGTAAGACCATTTACTCCAACAACGGGTATGAACTCAACACTCCGGTTATGACTGAAAGTTGGGAAAAAGGCATGTATATAGTAACCCTGTTCTCAAAAAATTCCCAATCACCGGAGGTTTTTAAATTGATTATCCGTTAATAATACCGAGACTGTCTTAAACTAAAAAAAACAATATGGCCACCAAAACACCCGGTCACCACATCTCACAAAATATTGAATATCCTCACTATGAATTTGGTGAAGCTTGGTGGCTAAAAATTATATTACGAGACAATTTCTTTTTCTATTCCCAGAAATAAATTCATTAAACTAAAAAATACAAAATCAAACTTTTACAAAATGAAAAGACGTAACCGAATTTCTGTTTTATTTTTTCTATTATTCTTCTTATCAGCAGGTGCTTTCACCCAGGGACTTGAAAATTTCAACAATTTTCCCGAAACCGGAAATCAATATAAAGACGGCACTTTTGCCGGTCAGGATGGATCAACCTGGACTTATGTACAATGCCGCGGCGACCAGGCTATTACTGCGCCGACACCTTGCTTGGGTAAAAACCGGACTCCGGCATCCACTCTTTACTCGGGAGATTTAACCGGAGGTATCGGAACCCTTAAATTTAACTATTTCCAGGCTTTCTCTTCCAATGTGAATCTCAATGTACTGGTGAATGAGGTTGTTTATGCTACGATTACCACAAGTGGCGAAGTTGGCATTATAAAAACAGCAGGTCCTATAGATATCAATGTTCCCGGCGATTTTGTCATTGCCTTTGAGCAGGCTGACAATGCCACCTCTGGGCAGGTTGCCATTGATAATGTGGAATGGACGGCCTTTGGAGGCAGCATCAATCCTGAACCGACCTCCTATCCTACAGCCTTCGCCGCCCTTGCCAACGGCTTATCCATAAAAGTTTCGTGGGAAGATGCCACGGGAGCCCAGCTTCCGTATGCCTATATTGTGATGGTGAATACTACCGGTGTTTTCAGCGCTCCGGTGGATGGCACTCCGGTAACGGATGACATTGATCTTTCAGATGGCGTGGGCGCCAAAAATGTGGCCTTCGGACTTGAGAACTATACCTTCTCAGGATTATCCACCCAGAGCACTTATTACTTCACCATCTATCCCTATACCAATACCGGTCCTAACATCAACTTTAAAACTGACGGAACTGCTCCTTCTGTCTATGCTACTACACCCTCTGTAGTATTGACCCAGGATTTTGAAGGAGGTCAGGGAAATTTTACCGCAGTCAGCGTAACCGGAACCCAGGCCTGGACTCTTGATGAAATTCATGGCGTGAACGGTTCAAAATGTATGCGGATCAGCGGGTTTGAAAACAGTGTATCCAATGAAAATGAAGACTGGCTGATTTCACCGGCCATCAATCTCAGCGCTTATGCTGCTGCCTCCCTCTCATTCTGGACGGCTAAAAACTACACCGGAAATCCTTTACAGGTTTACATATCTACTGAATATGACGGCGTTGGCGATCCCAATGATTTCAACTGGACAGAGCTTCAGGCCATATTATCTCCCGGGTCATGGACCTGGACTGCTTCAGGAGATATAGATATTACCGGATTTCTGGCACCGGCTGCTTATATCGGTTTCAAATATTCCAGCACGGCCACAGAATCATCGACCTGGGAAGTCGATAATGTGACCGTAACCGGTGATAACGGTGGCACAGTTAATCCTGAACCTACCAATTACCCGACTTCTTTCACCACTTCCAGAGCCGGATTCTCCATAAAACTCATGTGGAACGACGCTACCGGTACTCAGGTCCCGAACGGGTATCTGCTGCTTGCCAATAAAACCGGAGTATTTACCGCACCGGTGGACGGCTCCCCGGTGGCGGATGATATCGACCTGAGCGATGGCGCCGGGGCCAAGAATGTCATTTACGGCGCTACATCATACACCTTCAGCAATCTCGAAGAGCATTCCACCTATCATTTTACCATCTATCCCTACACCAACAGCGGACCCAACATCGATTTTAAAACGGACGAAACCGCACCAACAGCTAAAGATTCAACTGAAGTCAGGGTATTTCTGCACGATTTTGAAAACGGCATGGAACCCTTCTATCCGTATTCTGTCACAGGATCACAGGTTTGGACGTTGATGGATTATTTCGGGGTTAATGATTCGAAGTGCGTGAAAATGGCCGGTTATGAAAACCAGGTTCATAATGTCAATGAAGACTGGCTGATTTCGCCACCTATGAATTTTACCACCTTTACCTCAGCATCCCTCATTTTCATGAATGCTAAAAACTACCAGGGCGATGCGCTGAAAGTATATGCTTCCACCGATTACGACGGACAGGGCAATCCCAACAGCTTTACCTGGACCGAACTGCAGGCCAATCTATCTACCGGAGCTTTTGCCTGGACCTCCTCCGGAGGCATCGATCTCACACAATTCCTGCCGGCAACCCTGTACATTGGCTTTAAATATACCTGCACCGATCAGGCTTCTGCAACCTGGGAGCTGGATGATATCATGTTTACCGGGATGGCGCCCAATATTGGAATTACTGAAACACCAGTCGTGCAACTGAGTGTATTCCCCAATCCGGCTACGGACAAACTGAATGTAACCTCAGCAGAGATGAATCCCGGAATGCTGGGTATTTATAATATTTACGGTCAATTGGTTCAGCAGGTATTGTTCGATGGTACCTCACAGGTGATGAATATCAGTCATCTGGCAAAAGGATTGTATGTTATCAGAATGGAATCCGGGAATGGTGCCGGTGTGAAGTTCTATAAAAATTAGTCTTACAGGTACCTGAAGGAAACTTCTTCCTGAAGTCATTGTTTTAAAAATAAAGTCTTATGAGGACACCGGAATTACAAAGAAAAAAAAAGTTAGATACTTTTGTACATTCCGGTGTCTTTTTTTGGGCATCTGTTTTTTACATTACACCATAAGGGGGATATAAGTGTGGGTTTATATTCAGGTGAAAGTAAATACTGTTTAGAAAACAACTTTCTAAATTGTCAATTCAAATAAGTTCAATTTAATACTAACGATTATGAAAAAAGTTCTACAGAATTTCATGTTGATTATTGCATTTCTGACCAGTACAGGGATGCTGTCATTAACCGCTCAGCCGTTAATGATCGAAGACTTTGACTATCCAATCGGAGCCCTGTTGACAGCAAACGGGTGGACTGCACACAGCGCAGGCGGAACACAACCGATTGATGTTACCAACGGGCTTTCATTTACCGGTTATCCGGGATCCAATATCGGGGGCGCTGCCAACCTGGACAATACCGGGGAAGACGATAATAAAACCTTTCCTGCACAGACAGAAGGGACCATATATGCCGCTTTTCTGATGCAGACCCAAAGCACCAATGCTGCAGGGTATTTTCTCCATTTTGGACAAGCATCCATGGGAACTACTTTTTTTACCAGAGTTTGGGTAAATAGTACAGGTGATGGAGTTGGAATAGGGACTTCTGTCAGTGCATACGTTCCCATTTCGGTCGACGTTCCCTGGTTAATTGCCATTAAATATGATGTGGCTACAAAAGTTTCCAGCCTGTATGTTTTTAATTCGATGCCATCTGAGGAACCGGCTACCCCCAATGCAACTTTTACTGAAACCGGCACTTATGCCAATGTGGGCAGTATTGGTTTACGTCAATACAGCGCCAGTCAGCGGATTCTTGTAGATGGTATCCGGATCGCTACTAACTGGACTGACCTTATGGGTGAAGGGCTTAGTTCGGTAGCTACTCCCACATTTGATCCCCCGTCAGGAACCTATTCAACACCTCAGATGGTATCAATTTCCTGCGCCACTGAGGGCGCTTCCATTTATTATACTACCGACGGAAGCGATCCTTCCATGGCTTCCAACCAGTATTTCAACCCCATTGAAGTGGCAACTACTACTACCATTAAGGCGATTGCCTATCTGGACGGAATGAATCCCAGCAATATTGCCTCGGCTACTTATACCTTTCAGGTGGTAACCCCGGTGGCCACACTGGCCGAATTGCGTGCACAACCTACCGGAGCCGCTGTTTATCAGCTTACCGGTCAAGCCGTTCTGACCTTCAAACAAACTTTCCGGAATCAGAAATACATCCAGGATGCCACCGCGGCCATTCTGATCGATGACCTTGCCGGCAAAATAACTACCGTATATAATGTGGGAGATGGCATCGTCGGAATGAAAGGCACCCTTGCTGAGTTTGGTGGGATGCTGCAATTTACCCCCACAGAAGATCCGGGTACAGCCACTTCTACAGGTAATACGATTGCACCCCAGGAAATTACCCTTACTGAATTCAATACCAACTTTGAATTGTACGAATCGGAACTGGTAAAAATAAACGCGGTTACCTTTGCCAACGGCGGTCAGAATTTTGTGAACGGAATTGTTTACGCAATCAGCGATGCCAGCGCCGATGCAACCGCCAACTTCAGGACCACTTTTTATGATGTAAACTACATCGGAACCTTAATACCAAATTACGAGGTAAATATTGTGGCCATTCCCAATTCGAGGACTGAAGGGAACTTCCTGACATCAAGAAATCTGGAGGATATTACCCCAACCTCAACCACCCCGACTCTTATTATCACCAGTCCGAATGGCGGTGAACTTTGGGAGCAGGGAACCACCCATAATATTACCTGGCAATCGTTGAATTTTACCGATAATGTTAAAATTGAACTGACGGGGCTGCTGATTCCCTTTGTTATTTCGGCCTCAGCGCCCAATACAGGTTCTTTCTCCTGGAGCATTTCTCCCACACAATCAACCACACCCAATTATAAAGTCAGAATCTCCAATGCAGCCGGTGGCGGACCCACCGATTTAAGCGATGATTTCTTTCATATCACCGCCCCATTGCCCGAACCTGAGATTGTGATCAATGAAATTCATTATAATCCGGCGACCGCTCAGGGCCTGGATACCGATTATGAGTTTGTGGAATTGTATAATAAAGGAGGATATCCCACCGATTTAAGCGGTTGGAACATACCCGGAATAAGTTATACTTTCCCTTCAGGATATACGCTCGATGCAGGCACTTATGTGGCCATATGTGTAAAACCCGCATTAATTACAGCCTATTACGGAGTTACCAATGTGGTTGGACCTTACACCGGAGCATTGAACAATAGTGGCGAAGCTCTTGTGCTTAAAGACAATACCGGAATAACTATGGACTCGGTATCTTACCTTCCTTCATCGCCTTGGCCCACTGCGCCCAACGGACAGGGGCCTTCACTTGAACTGATCAATCCCACCTATGATAATTCCCTTGCAACCAGCTGGTCAGCCAGTAATACCGCAGCGCCCCAGGGTACTCCCGGAACTCAGAACTCTGTATTTGTATCAGGCGGTTCCATAACAGTTACTTCTCAAACCTATCAGATATCCTATGTGCAGGGGACAACAGCCGAAATCACCTGGAATTTCAACAATTTAGCAGGTAATGTGAAGATAGCGCTGATTTATACTGATGGAAGTATTGAGGTAATTGGTACCAACATACCGGTTACGGATCTGTCGTGGAACTGGAATATTCCTTCTGATCAAACTATTGCTGATAGTTTGAAAATCAGAGTATCTGAAATGGAAGACGGCGATCCGTTTGATGACTGCGACGGCTGGGTAAGAATTGTGGCGCCCGTAGCGCTGCCCAATCTGGTGATCAATGAAATTATGTACAATTCGTCAGGTAGTGATAATGAATGGATTGAGATTTATAACAATTCAAATGAGGCTGTTAACCTTGAAGGGTATCAGGTTCTTGACAATAACAACAACAATCCACGGATTACCATTACTGCCGGCCATACCATTGCAGCTCATGGTTATTTCACCATTGCCATCGATTCAGTTTCAGGGGCTGCTGCATTAACATTTACCCCTGATTTCAACGGGAGAGGCAAGTTTGCTCTGGATAATACCTCAGATCAGGTCAGGTTATTCCATTCCACCGGATTAATAGTAGATCAGGTATCCTATATGGATGTAGCTCCCTGGCCTGTTGCCCCGGATGGTTCAGGTCCGTCTCTTTCATTACTTGACCCGGATCTGGATAACAGCCTTGCTGAAAACTGGGCAGCGAGTAATGAGGCCGGAGGAACGCCGGGCGCTGTCAACTTCTCAACAGTTACTCCGGAAATCACCGTGACAGCTCCTAATGGAGGCGAACAGTGGGTTGCCGGTCAATCGTACTCCATCGCATGGACTCCCTTTGCTTATACAGGCAATATCACTATTGAATATTTCCTGAATGATACCTACGTTGAAATTGCCGGCAATATTCCCGCAGCCGATGCCTCGTATACCTGGGCAATTCCGGCAGGACAGACGATCAGCGATTTGTACAAGATCAGAATTTCGGGCACATCAGGTACTCCTACCGATATGAGTGATAATTATTTCTCGGTGGTAGCTCCGCCTCCCCCTGCCAACATTGTGATCACTGAAATCATGTACAATCCTCCCGAATCAGGAACCGACTCACTGGAATACATTGAGCTGTTCAATGCCGGAGCTGCAGCCACAAACCTCAACGGATGGTCGTTTTCACAGGGCGTAACTTTTACCTTCCCCGACGTAACCCTTGATCCGGGAGCCTACGTAGTGGTGGCTCTTAAAGCGTCAGCTATGCAAAATCTGTTTGGTATTACGGCTCTGCAATGGACCAGCGGAGCCCTGAGCAACAGTGGTGAAGCTGTTGAACTAAAGAATGCTGCCGGTGAAGTAATGGACTATGTAAACTACGACGATATTGATCCATGGCCCATTGCTGCGGATGATTACGGTCCTTCCCTGGTACTTTGCGATCCTTCGCTGGATAATAATGTAGGCAGTAACTGGACCACTGCCGTTGAATTTATGGCTAAAAATGCCGCCGGAAAATCAATTTATGGAAACCCCGGCACAGGATGCACGCTTAACGATGCCCAGAGAATCAACATTCAGGCTGGCTGGAGCGGAATATCCAGCTACGTGATTCCATTAAATGAAAATGTATCTGATTTGTTTAATCCTGTTTCCAACGACCTGGTCATTCTCCAGAATTTCTCAAATGTATATTGGCCTGAACTGAACGTAAATACTATTGGAAACTGGAGTACTCAAAAAGGATATGTGATCAAGACGAGTACTACTGCACCAGTGTACACTTATCTGCCTGTTGTGGGTACCACCGATGCTGACAGAACCATTGAACTGTCTGCAGGCTGGAATCTGTTGCCGGTAGCTTCTGAATGTAATGTGGATGCCACAACTCTTTTCTCTGCATTTCCTGAAATTGTGATTGTAAAAGAGGTGGCCGGAGTAAATGTTTGGTGGCCTGAAACAGCCACGTATACTCTTGCCACGCTAACTCCCGGCGCTGCCTATTTCATTCTGGTGAACAGCCCGGTCAGTATTACTTTCCCGGCATGTTCAAAATGATGTAAATAACTTAACAAATGTAAAGAGGCTGTCTTGTTAAGGGACAGCCTCTTTTTTTTGATTATAGATTATAGTTGAAATACAATTTATCCCAATAAGTCAAGCAAATCATCCCTGTATGTGCCGGAAACAGGAATCCTGGTGCCATTATTCATGATCACATACCCCCCCTCTTTTTTCAGAAAACTCTTTACTTCATCCAGATTGATCATATATCCCCGGTGAACTTTCAGAAACCTGCCCTTGCTCAGCAGGGCCACATACTCACTGAATGGAACAGATGATGAAATCCTGTTTGAATTCCTCATGTGAAACAGAGTCCGGTTTCGGTCGGCTTCAATAAAAATGATGTCTTTAATTTCGATTATATGGAAATCGGCTTTGCTATGCAGTACTATTTTTTCAGGCATTTTATCCTGTTCCCTTACTGTTTTCAGCAAAAGATTCAGCTTAATCTGGTACTTTTCCCTGTTATCCAGTTCTTCAGCTTTTTGCACGGCAGCCAGCAGGTCTTCGGCAGAAACCGGCTTCAGTAAATAATCAATGGCATTATACCGGAATGCATCTACGGCAAACTCATTGAAAGCAGTAATAAAAACAATTTTAAAGTCGATGTTTCCAAGTGATGCCAGGAAATCAAAGGCGGTTCCGTCAGGGAATTTTATGTCGAGTAAAACCAGGTCGGGTCTGAATTTCTTAACGATTTCAGCTCCCTGGCTCAGAGAACCGGCCGAACCAAGGTGGTAAATCTGACTACAATATGAATTAATGATAAACTCAAGTGACTGTAATATTTCCGGTTCATCTTCAAGGATAATAGTTCTTAGCATGTTCAGGAAGTCGGGTATTTCAACAAGTAAAACAGTGCCACGAAATTAGTAATTATTTTATTCCGTATTTTTGCTTGATCTCATCAATATTTTAACGCGTATGTTACACTCAATGACCGGATACGGAAAATCTACCATGCAGAACCAAAATGGTTATATTATAGTCGCCGAACTCCGGGCATTAAACAGTAAGCAGCTCGATCTGTCAGTAAGGTTGCCCGGGTTTCTGCGGGAAAAAGAAAATGAAATCCGCCAGCTTTGCAGTGAAAGGATGGAACGGGGCAAGGTTGAACTGCTCATTAATATTGATGGTTCGGGAGTAAAAGCCCAGTATGGTATCAATAAAGGAATTCTGAAAAGCTACTATGATGATTTAGTGGCATTTTCGAATGAAAACGGAGTTGTACCCGGTAATGAGATTCTGTCGTCTCTCATTCGGCTCCCTGATGTAATTTCCGACCACTCCTCTGAATTTTCCTCATTGGTTTGGGAAAGTGTTCTGGAAGCTATTCACTCCACCCTTGTGCAATGCCGTAAATTCAGAGAACAAGAGGGTCAGAATCTGGAAAAGGATGTCCGCCTCAGGATTAACAATATTGCGTTATTACTTACACAATGTGACCATTTTGAAAGCCAGAGAATAGAAAAAATCCGCAGCAGGCTGGAGGATGAAATTGGAAAAATCGCCGACAAAATTCAGTATGACCGAAACCGCTTTGAACAAGAGTTGATTTATTATCTGGAAAAAATAGATATTACCGAAGAAAAGGTACGGTTATCAAATCATTTGAATTATTTTGTTGAAACCATGGATGCACAGGGTAATAATGGTAGAAAGCTCGGGTTTATAGCTCAGGAAATTGGCCGGGAGATCAATACCATCGGATCAAAAGCCAATGATGCCGGCATCCAGAAACTGGTCATTCAAATGAAAGACGAATTGGAAAAAATAAGGGAACAACTCATGAATATTTTATGAAAACCGGGAAAATGATCATTATTTCCGCTCCATCGGGTGCCGGAAAAACCACAATAGTGAAAAGTGTCCTTGAGGCAGGTTTTAATCTCGAATTTTCAGTGTCAGCCACCAGCAGGCCCAAAAGAGAACATGAAACCGAGGGACGGGATTATTATTTCATGAGCGAAAACGAATTCAGGGATAAGGTCAGCCTGGACCTGTTTATTGAATGGGAAGAAGTATATGCACATTGTTTATACGGCACTCTGAAAACCGAGCTGGACCGGATTACTTTCAAAGGCAATAACATCATTTTTGATGTGGATGTGATTGGCGGGCTGAATCTGAAAACGTACGGAAAAGAAAATGCGCTGGCTATTTTTATAGCTCCGCCCTCACTTGCTGAACTGGAAAACCGGCTGATTAACCGGAAAACGGAAAGCGAAGACAGCCTTAGGAAACGGATTGCCAGGGCTGATTATGAAATGAGTTTCCGGGACAAGTTCGATATTGTGATTATCAATGATAACCTCGAAACCGCCATTTTTCAAACCCGTGAGGCCATTGAATCCTTTCTGAAAAGCTGATCAAAATGATAAAGAAGCAGGATAAAACCGGACTGTTTTTCGGCTCATTCAACCCGGTACACACCGGGCACCTGATTATTGCCGGTTACATGCTGGAGTTTACCGATCTGACCTCCGTATGGTTTGTTGTTTCACCCCATAATCCGCTGAAAGAAAAAAGTACACTACTCGCCGATCATCACAGGCTGCATATGGTCAGGCTGGCCATTGAAGACGATTACCGCCTGAAAGCCAGTGATATTGAGTTTTGGTTACCAAAGCCCTCCTATACTGTTGTAACTCTTGCCCATTTGTACGAAAAGTACCCGGCAAAAAATTTTGTACTTATTGCCGGATCCGATGCACTGCCAACCCTGCATAAATGGAAGAATTACGAATTCCTTCTTGAAAATTACCATTTCTATATTTATAACCGCCCGGATTATAAGTCCGAAGCATTTCTCAACCATCCTTCCATAAGTTTTTTTGATGCCCCGCAGATGGAAATTTCTTCCAGCTTTATCCGGGACGCGATAAAAGCAGGAAAGGATATGCGGTATTTTTTACCTGAAAAGGTGTACCGCTATATTGAAGAAATGCATTTCTACAAAAAGTAGTATCAGAAATTCCTGAAAATGGTTTGGGTACGGTCGGGTCCGGTAGATACCGCACTGATTCTCACACCGGTTTGAGATTCAATAAATTGTATGTAACGGTTAAAATTGGCCGGGAAGGCAGACTCGGAAGAGATTTGTGTCAGATTGGTTTTCCATCCGTTTTTTTCCGTGTAAACCGGGGTAATTTCTGAGAGGTCATAGGGAATTTTTTCAGAATATCCCTGTTCAGTCTGATATCCTGTACAAACTTTTATCACATCAAACGAATCCATCACATCGGCTTTCATCATGATCAATTCGGTGACTCCGTTAAGCATTATGGCATATTTCAGTGCAGGCAGGTCGAGCCAGCCACATCTGCGGGGTCTTCCGGTAGTGGAACCGAATTCATTGCCGGCTTTTCTCATTCTTTCACCCGTGTCGTCGTGAAGTTCAGTAGGAAAGGGGCCACTTCCTACCCGTGTGCAATAGGCTTTGAACACCCCGATTACCTTACCGGTCCTGGCGGGTGATATCCCGAGTCCGGAACAGGCGCCGGCCGATATGGTACAGGAAGAAGTAACAAAGGGATAGGAGCCAAACTCCACGTCAAGCAATGTTCCCTGAGCGCCTTCGGCCAAAATCCGTTTGCCGGCATCCAGACTCTCATTGATCATGTATTCTCCTTCAATGATTTTGAATTCTTTAAGCAGATTCAATGAATTCATCCAATGATCCTCATATTCTTCATACGAAAATCCATCAGGTTTAAATGCTGAAATATCAAAATCAAGCATTCTGATCTGCATCAAATGTTGTTCCTTAAGGTGCTGATATTTGGCAAAGAACTGCGGGAGAAAAAGATCCCCGGCTCTGATACCGTGGCGGGCTATTTTATCTGTATAAGTGGGCCCGATACCTTTAACGGTAGAGCCTATTTTTGCTGAACCCTTGCTATTTTCCAGGGCGGCATCCAACAGGCGGTGGGACGGAAGAATCAGGTGAGCCCGGTTGGATACCAGGAGGTTCCGCAACGGGTCAATCCCCGCTTTCTGAAGCGTGAGAATTTCTCTGGCAAAGATCAGCGGATCAATAATAACTCCGTTGCCAATATAATTGGTAGTATCGCTTCTGAAAATTCCGGAAGGAATGGTATGAAGGATGTGTTTTTTGCCATCAAACTCAACCGTATGCCCTGCATTTGGTCCTCCCTGAAAACGGGCTATGATATCATACCGGTCCGAAAGGACATCCACAATTTTCCCTTTGCCTTCATCTCCCCATTGAAGACCCAGCAAAATATCCACTTTCATAGTATTTCAATTCTGTTACATTGCCCACAAAGGTAATCGATTCTGTTAAACAAAGGGATGGTGATTGAAATTTACCGGAAGAAACCGGTGGTAACCATTACATCCGGAAGCGGAATAATCCGTAAAATTGTATGAAACGATCAGGAATGATCGTTGGGAGAGCCATAAAAAGTGAGGGAATAATGACTGACTTTAACATTATAATTGGCTTCAAGTGAAGTCTTGATCTCCTCAATACGGGGATCATAAAACTCAATCATTTCCCCATTGGCAAGATTGATAAAATGGTCGTGGTGCTTAAATTTGATACTTTTCTCAAACTGCGCCCCATGATTTCCAAACTGGTGGCGGATAATCAACTGAGCATCCACCAGAAGATCAACGGTATTGTACAATGTAGCCCGGCTAACCCGGTACTTGTTGTTCTTCATCCGGTTGTACAGCGCCTCTATGTCAAAGTGCCCATTGATGGAATAAATCTCCCTTAAAATTGAAAACCGCTCAGGTGTCTTCCTGTGTCCGTGGTACTCCAGATACTCAACTAAAATCTTCATGACAGATTCAAACGATTCATTGATATTATCTTCTCTCAATTCCTTTACAATGGTCTTGTCTTTTGGAGGGCGTCCCATACCTGCTACAATTAATTGTTAAATAATTTTATACAGCTGTTTGGATAAGTATTTGAAACTCTAAAAAATAAAGTGGCAAAGATAAATTATTTCTTCTTATTTATATCAGTTTTAAATCACTATTAATTTTTAGAAATATTTTTGCAGTCTTAAAAATATCAACATGAACGAAAAGAAAACGGTTAATGAATGGATGGGTCGTTATCGGGCTGGTTTGGAAAGGCTGTATGGAACCCGGGAGCAGGAAATAAAGATCCAGTATGAGCGGTATTCAGATCTTCTCAGTGAATTCCGGAAATATTTCAGGACGGACCAAGCCCGGTTTTTCAGTGCACCCGGCCGGACCGAAATAGGGGGAAACCATACAGATCATAATCATGGGCATGTATTAGCCGGTGCGGTTAACCTGGATAATGTGGCAGTTTGTTCGGTCAATGATTCAAATATGGCCAATATAATCTCAACCGGCTATCCGGTAATATCCATTGATCTTTCTGAATTACAACCTGTTAAACAGGAGCAGTTCACTTCGGCTGCTCTAATCAGGGGAATAGCAGCCCGGATGAAAGCGCTCGGATATAAGACGGGTGGATTCAATGCGGTAATTGACGGGCGTGTTCCCAAAGGTTCGGGACTAAGTTCTTCAGCCTCCTATGAGGTACTTATCGGGACAATTTTCAACCATCTCTTCAATGATGGGAAAATAGCTGCACTCGAAATTGCCATGATCGGACAATATTCCGAGAATCACTATTTCGGAAAACCCTGTGGCCTGATGGATCAGACGGCCTGCTCGACCGGAGGGCTTATTACCATTGATTTTAATGATCCGGCCTGTCCTTTGGTAAAAAAGGTTCATTTTGATTTCATGTCAACGGGTTATTCGCTGGTAATTACTGACACCGGAGGAAACCATGCTGACCTTAACCATGAATATGCTTCCCTTCCCATTGAAATGAAGATGGTGGCACAAAACCTCGGTGCTTCTGTGTTAAGGCAGGTCAGCCTGGAGGAATTGTTGGAATCGATGCCCGGATTAAGATCAAAAACCGGTGACCGGGCGCTGTTGCGGGCCTTTCACTTTTTGGGTGACAGCCAGCGGGTGCTTCGGCAGGTAGGGGCGCTTGAAAACAAGGATTTCAGCACCTTCCTTTCCCTGGTTGTTGAATCAGGGTACAGTTCATTTATGTATAACCAGAATATTTATCCGGTAAATAATGTTAAGGAACAAGGGCTTTCGCTCGGGCTGGCGTTAAGTGAAATGGTATTAAAAGGCCGGGGTGCCTGGAGGGTGCATGGAGGCGGATTTGCCGGAACTATACAGGCGTTTGTACCGGATGATCTGCTGCAAAAATATGTTTCAACCCTTGAACATGTATTTGGAGCAAACACCTCTCACCAGATGTTCATCCGCGAAATGGGTGCTGTGGAAGTTGAGCCGGTTTACTGATGGAACGGACTAAACCGCTTTAGCTCTTGATTTGGTATTTTCGGAGGGTGTAATCCGGACTACATCTCTTACATCATCGAGGTGTTTCAGGTCATTTATCAGGTTATCAAGGGTAGATGTGTCATACACATACAGCATGATTTCACCGATACTGATCTCGTTATTGGTGTCGATGTTGAAAGATCTCATTCTCAATTTGTACTTTTTGGAAATAATATTGGTGATATCATAGACAATTCCAATCCTGTCGAAACTAACAACCCTTAAACCGGTAAGGAACATTACCGAATCATTGGGTTTCCATTTTGCTTTAACAATACGGTTTCCGTGGGTCGACATCTGATTGATCACGATCGGGCAGTTAGTCCGGTGAATCAGGATGTTCTGATCGTCATCGATAATACCGATTACATCATCTCCGGAAATAGGCTCACAGCACTGAGCGATTTCATACCGGATATTTTCTACTTTATCCCCAAGCACCAGCTCAGCTATTTCGGTTTTTATTTTCTGATCAATAAGTTTGTTCCGTTCTGTATTCAGCTCCGGTTGTAACCTTGATTTCCTGAAAGGGTTCAAAGAGCTCAGCCAGCCAGTTGATGACTGTTTGCTGAAACAGTTTTTTACATCCTTTGCTGATATATGGCCGATGGCCACTTCATAATACAGGTCGATGAGTGAAGGGATGTTTTTTGATTCCTGGAAAAGGCGGAGGTTGGTCTTGTTAAACTCGAGGCCATTTTGCGAAAAAAAACCTTCAAGTCTGACTTTACCTTCCTCAAAATGAGTTCTTTTCTGAATTCGGATAGCTTCTCGGATTTCGGTTTTAGCCCTCGCAGTGGTTACGTATTTCAGCCATTCCTCTTTTGGGGTTTGTTTTTTTGAGGTGATAATTTCAACCTGGTCACCACTATGAAGGGGATGATTCAGGGCTACGAGGTTGTAATTAACCTTGGCGCCGATACTCTGGTTTCCAATCTCCGAATGAATATTATAGGCAAAGTCGAGAGCTGTGGCGCCTGCGGGCAGGGCAATTACCTCGCCTTTGGGCGAGAAAATATATACCTCATCATTGAACAGGTTCAGTTTAAACTCATTGAGAAAGTCGATGGCGTCAAGAAATTCTTTGGTGTTGAGTAATTGCCTTACTTTTTCGAGCCACTGGTCAATGGCCGTTTCTTTGTTATCAACCGATTTATAACGCCAATGTGCCGCCAGTCCGAATTCGGCGATTTCATCCATTCGTTTCGACCGGATCTGAACCTCAACCCATTGCCCGGTTTTGCTCATTACTGTCACGTGAAATGCGGTATATCCATTGGCTTTTGGAATCGAAATCCAGTCGCGAAGCCGGTCAGTATTGGGTTTATAGATGTCCGACACAATGGCATAGGCCCGTAAACACTCGGCTTTCTCGTTTTCTTCAGGACAATCGATAATAATCCGGATGGCAAAAATATCATAGACTTCTTTGAAGGAGACTCCCTTTTTCTTCATTTTATCCCAGATGGAAGACACCGACTTTTCCCGGGCCTGAATGGAAAAATCAAATCCTGATTTGGCCAGCCGGTTTTTTACCGGATGAATAAAATCAGAAATAAACAAACCCCGTTCAAATTTGGTTTGTATCAGTTGTTGCCGGATGTTTTCATACACTTCGGGATCGGTGTATTTAAGCACTAAATCGTCAAGTTCGGTTTTTATATTATACAAACCCAGCCGGTGTGCCAGAGGGGCATAGAGCACTTTGGTTTCTGAGGCGATTTTCAGTTGTTTTTCTTTGGACAGGGAACTGAGTGTACGCATATTATGCAGACGGTCAGCCAGTTTAATCAGAATAACCCTCAGATCATCGGCCATGGTAACCAGGATTTTCCGGAAGTTTTCAGCCTGAAGTGAGGGATTTCGCTGGTCGATGGCACCCCTGATCTTTGTCAATCCATCCACGATTCTGGCAATTTTTTCACCAAATGCTTCACGAATCTCTTCCAGAGTGATGCCCGAATCTTCCACCACATCATGGAGGATGGCACATACAATAGAGGTAGTTCCGAGGCCTATCTCCGAGGCACAAATTTCGGCAACTGCCAGTGGATGCAGGATATAGGGTTCCCCGGATTTCCGTCTTACATCCTTATGGGCTGACACAGCCACTGTAAAAGCCTTCCTGATGATCTTCAGCTCTTCACTCCTGGGATCTATCCGGGCCTTCGACAACAACCTCCTGTATTGTCGAAGAATAATAATGCTTTCCTGGTAGTTATCATTTTTCATCATTGTTTTTCTTATCAATTACAAAATTAGAATTTCTTTGGCTTGAATGGTGATTTATGGTTGATTTCATTTTAAAAACCGGATATTATAGCAATTTACGGTACGGTTGTTTGAAATTGAGCTGAAATATGTACTTTTGGGTTCAATTTTTGATGTCCGGAAATTTCTTCAAAAATAAGGAGAACATTCAATCAAATCTGATGAAATCAGTTCGATCGATTACACTCATTAGCCTGCTAATCATTTCACTGTCGCTTCATGCAACCCATGAACGTGCCGGAGAGATTACCTTTAAACATATTGAAGGATTAACCTACGAAATTAAAATTGTTACCTATACCTATACACCCAGTCCGGCCAACCGCCCCGAACTTACAGTTAACTGGGGCGACGGAACATCCTCGGTCATTCCGCGTACCGAAGTAGTACAATTGCCCGACCTGATCCAGCGAAATGTATATACCGGACTGGCTGCCCGTCACACATATCCCGGCCCGGCGTCATATCTTATCACCCTTGAAGATCCCAACCGGAACTATGGGATACTCAATATTCCAAATTCGGTAAATGTTACTTTCTTTATTCAAACCTTACTGGTAATCAATTCCTTTCTGGGTCCCAACAACTCTCCGGAATTGCTCATCCCGCCCATTGATGTTGGATGTGTGGATTACCCGTATGTTCACAATCCGGGTGCTTATGATATTGACGGAGACAGCCTGAGTTATAAACTGGTTCCCTGCCGGGGTATCGGAGGACAGGTGATCCCGGGGTATGTATTGCCCAGTCAGGTTGATCCACAGCCGGGAAGGACCTTTACCCTCGATTCCATTACCGGCTCGATTCTTTGGAACAGCCCTTCATTACAGGGAGAGTATAATTTTGCCTTCATTATTGAGGAATGGCGTAACGGGATTATGGTTGGTTATGTAACCCGCGATATGCAGGTCAATATCATTGCCTGTGATAATAATCCACCCGAAATCAGCGTAATAGCCGATACATGTGTGAGGGCAGGTGATACCTTATCGCTGAAAGTGGTTGCAACCGATGTTGACGGCGATGTGATGACTCTTACCGGCAGCGGCCAGCCATTATTGTTTGATGAAAATCCGGCAGAATTCATTCAGCCGATAGATTCAGCCGGCCGGGTAACCTCCTACTTTTCATGGGCGCCTGATTGCAACCAGGTAAGAAATCAGCCTTACCAGATGTTTTTTAAAGCTGAAGATCATGATTATCCGGTAAGATTAACCGATATTGAAGCCACCAATATAACGGTAATTGCCCCGCCACCGGATGGATTAACCGTTGTTCCGTCGGGTAATAAGTTCACAGTTGTCTGGAATAAATCGGAATGTGTAAAGGCCAAAGGTTACCAGCTGTACCGGAAACAGGGCCACGCCACTATTGAGCCCGGTTACTGCCAGATGGGACCGCCTCCCAATTCCGGATTCGAAAGGGTGTATCAGTCAAATACACTCAACGACACGGTTTTTCTTGATGATAACCAGGGCGCAGGGCTGATTCACGGGAACCTGTATTGTTATATTGTAACAGTTTATTTTTTCGATGGAGCCGAAAGTTTTATCCCGGATGAAGTCTGCTCAAGCCTTAAGAAAGATGTGCCCATTATTACCCATGTTTCAGTAACCCAAACCGGGGAAAGTGATGGAACTCTTTTTACAGGATGGTCAAAACCTACCGAATTTGACACCCTGGTTTATCCCGGGCCCTATCAATATACTGTTTACCGGAGTACAGGCACTCAGGATAATTTTGAACCAATAGCCGTTTTGCCCTCAATAAATGATACCAGTCTGGTAGACCAGGGGGTCAACACCAAAAGTAACAGGTTCTTTTACCGGATTGAGCTTGCCGACAGATCGGTTCAGCCCCCTTTACCGGTGGGTGTGTCTGCAGCTGCTTCGTCGGTTTTCCTCACTTTGGAGCCAACAGACAATGCTTTGGTACTCACCTTCAGTGTTGAGGTACCCTGGATTAACTACCGGTATGACATCTACCGGTTTAATGAAGAATCCCTGCAATTTGATTCTGTTGGTTATACCTATAATACCACCTACAAAGATATTGGCCTTGAAAATAATGTTACGTACCGGTATTTTGTTAAGGCATCCGGGGAATATTCAATTTCGGGGATTAATTATCCACTGATCAATTCCAGCCAGATTAACGAAGGAACACCCATTGATAATGAACCACCATGTACACCGGTACTGACTGTAACTACCGATTGTGAACAACTTCAAAATGTTCTGAAGTGGATTTATCCGGCGGATACCTGTCCGGCAGATGTAATGCAGTACCGGGTGTATTATGCCACATCCATCACAGACTCTTCTGAATTGCTCACGGTTATCGACAATCCCTTTACCCAGGAGTATATTCACGGACCCCTGAATACTATAGCCGGATGTTATTCAATTTCCGCTATCGACAGTATTGGCAATGAAAGCGCCATATCTGTAAAAATCTGTGTTGATATTGACTCCTGCTCATTGTATTCCTTGCCCAATGTTTTTACCCCCAACAACGATCAGTACAATGATTTTTTCAGACCATTTCCCTATACTTCAGTTGACAGGGTTGATTTACAGATATTTAACCGTTGGGGCAGGCTGGTTTATAAAACCGATGATCCTGAAATCAATTGGGATGGAAAGAATATGGAGAACAGTCAGCCCTGCCCGGACGGAGTGTATTTTGTAACCTGTGAAGTTTACGAACTGCGTTTGTCGGGTATTACAAAACGTACCTTAACCACCTCATTGACAATAATACGGTAAAATTTGAGTTAAACCCCCATTCCTACTTAATTAAAATTATAACTATGAAAATCAACAGTTTTTTTAACCTGTCGGGAAAAGTGATGCTTATACTGCTTGTTGCCTCCATTGCTATGACCAATGTAAGTTGTAAAAGTTCCAAAAAAGCCTCCAAGAAGAAGGCTGAGATAGAAATGAAAGAAAAGAAAGCCGATGCCATGGCCCGGCTTCAGGCGTTACTTAATCCGAATAACACGGTAACTATTGATGATAAATTCAAAGAATTGAATGCCATTAAAGCCATGAACCTCAATGATCCCGAAATCACCTCTCTTATTGCACGGGTGGAAGCAAAACTTAATAAAGACAGAGAGGCTATTGAAAATGAGGAAGAGAACCAACAACCAACAAATCCTGCTTCCCCGCCGGTTTCTCAGGAAACTTTATCAGAATATGCCATGCTCGACCGCCAGTTTGATGAAATTTCCATGGCTTCCACGGTTGATCTGGCCAATAAAAGAATAAAGGATGCCCTGCTGAAATTTGAATCAGACAATACGGTTGTACTCATTTTGATTTTTACAGACGGAACTGTAAAAGACTATGACGAACCTACTACAATCAGGCGTTATCTGGAGTATCTGAAAGACCATAAAAAGAATCCCAATAAAGTTCTGAATGTAAAACATAATGCAACGGGTAAAATATCGGAACTTGAACTGATGAAGAAATAGAAGAAATGTGTTATTTCAAATGCATTTTCAGATTTTCAGAAAGGTACATTAAATAAATTTTAAACTATCACAAAATCAATTAAATAATGAGAGCTAAGATTCTTTTTTCATTCATTATATTTTTTGCAGTATCCGGTATTTTATATGCCCAGGATAACATCAGCCGGGAGCGTAAGCAGGCAATTGACAGTTTAGCCCTTGAAAAGGTAAGAGATCTGGGAAGATATATTTCTATAATCGGAAATAAAAACACGCCGTTTTCGGAAGCCAACCGGGTAATCGACCGTACTCTTGAATTATTTGTTGACGGGGCACAGATGGGGGTATCCTCCCTCAGCAATGAGGAGGTTAAATATTATCCCATCCGCACCTATCTTGAAAGACTTATGGCCCTGAACTATGACAAGGTAACCATTACCTGGTATAATGTGGAATACATCAGCGACCTGGAACGTCAGCCGGATGGAACATATGTGGGGGTAATTACTATTTACCAGCGTTTTGAAGGGGCCACAGGCGATGTGTTAAAATATGTGGATACCACGAAAAAGGATATCACCGTTTATGTGAAAAGAAAGGAAACCCAGATTGGCGGACGGTTAATCGGTTTCTGGGATGTGCTTTTGGGAGATATCCGGGTGGTTGAAACCAAAAAATAATTATTGTTTTTTTGCTGAATACAGAAAATCAGATTCATGAATTCAGGTTGGTTGGTCAGGTTTGGGATGTTGGTAATTATTGGTTGCCTCAATCCCATAGCTTTACATGCACAATTACTGGGTAATTACCTTGGAGACGAGGCTGTACTTTATGCCGAAACCAAGCAGGTAAACCAGTTTTTCAGGAGATTTAACAACGAAGAAGATGTTAAGGGAGTAAGATATGATCCCGATCAGCCTGAGTTCAGAAATCTGAATGAGCGCACAAAATACCTGAATATTCTTTTTGATCTGGAATCCGGTGGTATACAGGATTCACTAAAACTAAACTTCATCCGGGAGGTTAATGATAATTCGAACCCGTTATTTTTAAATTTCCATGGTTCCGAATGGTTTGCTGAGGTAAACACCCTGTTTACTTTTAACGGAACTCAGTTTCCGCTTACACTTTTCATGGTACTTGAGCCCGACAGACTGGGTCATAAATGGGCTATCAAGAATGTATACTTTCAACCTTTTTATGAACTCTTCTCCATTGATACATCTTTTAACCGGCGTTTTCTCCATCCGTTAAGTCATGAACTCGACTTTATGAACCTGGTAAAGGTTTTCAGTGAAAACGAGAAAGTAATTGATTACACAACTAATAACTTCCGCCCGGATTATCTCACCCTGTTTCTCTATGAACTCAAGAAGGAAACCCTGAAATTTCAAACGGTTAAAAAGGTTAAATTTCATTTCTTCCAGATTCCGGGCTGGTATTTTGAGTTGTCTGAATTTAACCGTCCCGGGTACAACCGGGGATGGCTGATTTCGAATCTGATCAGGATAGATCCGAAACAAAAAACCCGGATAATAGATGTGATTGTCAATCAAAATTAATTTTAAATCAAACGGTTAGGTGTAATGAAAATATTTTTACGAATTTTCGTCTTCATGGTTGGATTGATTTGTGTTCAGGCTTCATTTGGCCAGAAACCAGAAATCCAGCCGGTGGTCCCTGTGGAAGAATATAAAGAACAGGCCGGTGAAATGGTCAGATTTTTTGCATTTATGCTTAACAATCTCGGTAGCAACGACCTTACATCAAAAGAGAAAGATGTGATTATCAGGGAGAGTTACCTTAAAATATTTGCCTCCAACCATGTGCAAATTGAGGATGATCTCGATGAAAACCGTACCGTACCGCTGAACAAGGATGTACAGGCTTATTTAAAGGATGTGCTGTTTTTTTTCAGGAATGTTACCTTCGGGTTTGAAATACAAAAAACAGAGTTTTACAGTAACCATGCTGGTCCTGATTATATTATCGTGACCCTTACCCGCACCCTTACCGGTGAAACCGTTGATGGACAACAACTTCAAAATAATCTGATAAGGTTTGTAGAGATCAATATCGATGAGAACAAAAGAGAACTCAAAATTGCCAGTATTTATACCACCAAGCTTGATGAGAAGGAGGAAAGACGCTACTGGTGGAGTTCATTGAGCCCTGAATGGAGAAACTATTTTGGAGCAGAAATCCGTTTTGGAGATACCCTGCAATTGTCCGATATCATTTTTTATGATGATTTCCGGATGTTAACCCATATTGATTATCTGGGTGAAATGAGTATACAGGGAACCCGATCTGCCGTTATCGATTCTACATTTCAGTATTATACTGACACGGCTCTGGTGAGTGCGGAAATTCTGGATAATGCCCTGGCCAGGTTGTTAAACAAAGATGATATTGACCTGACCGATAATCCTGATATCATTGATATAGAACCTCTGAGTAAGTTTGAGAATCTGAGGAAAATCAATCTTACCAACACTGGCGTCTGGGATTTATCTCCATTACGTAACCTGACCAAAATAGAGCAACTTAATCTGGAACGCACCCACATACTATCAGTGGCTCCTCTGAAATACCTGGCTACCATACGGGAGCTGGTTCTTAAAGGTTCAAAAGTAACCTCTCTGGATACCCTATCAGCACTGCAGGGTATCCAGATGCTGGACATTTCCGAGACCTATATTTCTGATATTTCGGCCCTGTCGTCCATGACTGATTTACGCCAGTTAAAATTTAACAAGTCTCATGTCAAATCTTTAAAACCTTTAAAAGGCCTGGTCAATCTTCAAAGCATTGAGTTTTCAGGTACCTCCGTTGGGTCTCTGGAACCATTGTCACAGGCCAATCAGCTGGTAAGCCTGAAGGCCGAAAACACCCCGGTATCAGACCTTGCTCCTTTAGCCGGGTTGCAAAATCTTGAAATGTTGTATCTTGATAAAACGCAGGTTAAAGATCTTTTTCCCCTCGGGAAAATCAAATCTCTGAAAAAAGTTTACTGCGATCAAACACAGGTAAGCCGAGAATCGGTCAATGAGTTCCGAAAGGCGCATCCGGATGTGCTTATCATCTTTGAATCAGATGAACTTTCTCAATGGTGGCAGGAATTGCCTGAATTCTGGAAAAATATTTTCAGGGGATATGTTCCGGAAGTAACCGCATCCCCAACCAAAGAACAACTTCACAAGATTACTTCAATACCAGAGATCAATCTGAGTGAGGACAAGAAAGTAAAAAACATTAAGCCTTTGTCCGTAATATTAGGGCTCAGAAGTATCAATATCTCCAAAACACAGGTTGCCGACCTGTTGCCGTTAAAAGCTCTGTTAGACCTCGAATGGGTGGATTGTTCCGGTACACCGGTTTCTGATATTTCGCCTCTGGCAGGGCATAACCGGTTAGAGAGGCTCAATATTGAAAATACACAGGTATCCCAGTTGATGGCATTGAAGCAAATTCAATCACTCAGGTTGATTTATGCCGATAATTCAAGAATTACCAACGAGGAAGCAAAAGCCTTCTCCGTTGAAAACCCGGGGGTAACTGTCATCTACCGCACGGAAACGTTGTGGGCATGGTGGGCAAATATGGGTAGAGACTGGAATAATATTTTTATTAAAAACCTTGATTTAAATATTGATAAACCCTCATCCGTACACCTTCATCAGATGACGGATATTCAAAGTTTATCCATAATTCAGAATGCAAAAATTCAGAATCTTGAACCACTTAAGATTATGACAAGAATTAAAAGCCTTTCATTGAATTTTACCGGAGTTACCGATTTGTCACCGGTTGCCGGTCTGATCACTCTCGAAGATCTGAACTTTTCTGATAATCCGGTAAAGGAAATAAATGCGCTGCAATCACTGACCAACTTAGTTACTTTAGACCTTTCCAACACCCGGATCAGGGATATCCGGCCCATTTCGATGCTAAAAAATCTTAAAACGCTGAATTTATCCGGAACGGAAGTATACACCCTGAAACCGGTTTCCGAGCTGACCAATCTGGAGTATATTGACTTCAACAATACAGCTGTAAGCAGCCTGAAACCCCTGGATAAACACAGGAACCTGAAAACGGTCAAATGTATCAATACGAGAATCTCGAAACGTCATGCAGAGGATTTCAGAAAAAACAACCACCAGATTGAGGTCTATTATTTTTAGCAATAATTACTTAAAACATCATTGCCATAATACATCGTTCTATGAAAAAAATCTTCCTGATCCTCACTTTTTCCCTGTCTTTTGCAGGGGCTTTTGCTCAGTTGCAGGATAATTCCTACTCAGCCGGTATTGATAATCCCCGTGTTTTCATAGGATTCAGCACCGGAATTGATAATATGATCGGTCTGCTGGGTCCGCAAATTGATTTCTTTGTGGTGGAGAAACTCTCTCTGGGCGCCGGAGTGGGTATCAGCAGTTGGGGTTACAAATATGCATTCAATGCGCAGTTTTTTCCGAAGCAGTTCTACAAGTACTATTTTAAAGCCGGGTATTCCCGCAATTCAGGGCTTGATGGTTTTGAGACCGAACTGGAACTGGAAAACGGGCAAACTGAAAAAGTTAAAATGGATTTAAAGCCGGTCAGTAATGTGTTGCTCACAGCAGGTCATGGATGGAAACTTGGAAAGCGAAACCGGATATATCTGGAACTGGGTTACGCTATCCCGATAAATGCCGACAAGTACTATGTTCTTTATGATCCGGCCATTGATCTTAGCAAGAATTCCGAATCGGTGTTAAAAATTTTAAGACCAGGTGGGTTGGTAATAGCCGCAGGTTTTAATTTTGCGATAGATTAGGTCCCATCCTGGTTTTAAACTATTTTTTCAACAACAACCCACTTAATCTTAGCAGTTCGGTTTCTGAAACCTTGGTAAGAAACCGGGCGGTGATTAACCGGCTTTCAGCGCCGGTAAGCTTGAGTTGTATATCCCTTAATTCCAGGTCGCTGATGGCTCCCAGCCGGTACTTTTCCAGGGCAAACTCAAGGTTTTGCCGGGCAACTTCCACATTTGTATTCTCCAGTGCAATTAAGTTGAGATTTCCGTTGTAGCGAACCCAGGCCTGGTATAAACCGGTTCTTGCCGATAATTCGGCTTCAGTAAGCAGGGTTTCCTGACTGGCAAAATTCAGCCGGGCATTCTGTAATTTCCGTTGGGTATTCAAGCCATTAAACAGGTTGATAGAGGCGGTTATTCCATAACTGGGGCCACTCGAAAAACTTGACTTCAGCAGACCAGTCTGGGCATTGAGCTTTGAATAGTTATACCCTCCGAAAGCACCGATATTGGGCATCATTTCCGATTTAACAGCCTTGATATCCAGTTGGGCAATTTCATTCTGAAACCTCGAGATAATCAAACCAGGGTTTTGCTCTTTAAGCCTGTCAACCAGGTATTCATAGGTAAGTCCTGACAAAAAGTCTACATCATCCACTGCAATAAAATCAAATTCCGGATCACGGGCCAGCAATTGATTCAATGAGGATTTCAATACTGAAAGGTTTGTCATCTGGCTGATCAGGGTGGCGCTGTCGGTATTCAGGTCAACGGTTGCCTGAAGCAATGAAGCTTTTGAACCCGATCCGATTTTAAGTTTTTCTTCGGCTATCCGTTTCCTTTCTCTCGACAGAACCATGGTTTTTTGCTCGGTAACCATCAATTTTTCCATTTCCACCACCGAAAAGTAATTGCCAATAATAGCAGCCACGGTATTGGCCATTTCATCCAGCATCTGGTACTGGCCCACCGATTCAAACAACGCAAGCTGATCTTTGGTTACGAACATTCTAAGTCCGTCGAATAAGGGGATGGAAAGCGTAACACCGGCATTGAGTGAATGAGATTCGGCATTGTTCCGTTCCCGGATATCTCCGCTGTAAAATTCCTGTTTTGAATTACTTATGGTATTATTTTGAGTGAGTGTGGCATCCAATGAGGGTAAGAAGCCTGCATTTCCAATTGTGTTGTTATTGCCGGCTATTTCAGCATTATTCCGGGCAATCCTCAATGAATAATTATTCTGCAGACCCAATTCCACCGCCTTTTGAAGGGTAAGCGATTCCTGGGCTTTTCCCAGAGACGGTAAAACACAGAGGATCAGGAGAAAAGAAAGTTTATTGATTCTCATCGTTACATTCCGAATTTGTTTTTACTGAACGTGAAGAGGACAGATAGGTGTATAGTGCCGGTATCAGATACAGGGTCAGCATCAGTGAAAAAATCAGTCCGCCCATAATTACAATACCCAATGAAACCCGGCTTTGAGCCGAAGCGCCCAGTGCCATGGCTATGGGTAAGGCCCCGAATACGGTAGCAATACTGGTCATCATAATAGGTCTGAACCGTTGAGAGGCGGCGCTTAATGCCGCTTCTCTGAGCGACCTGCCTTCAGCTTTTCTTTTATTGGCAAACTCCACGATGAGAATTCCGTTTTTGGTTACAATACCTACCAGGATAATTATTCCGATCTGGCTGAATATGTTGAGGGTTTGCGAGAACAACCAGAGCGACAGAATGGCTCCGGCAAGTGCCAGGGGTACGGTTAGCATGATGATAAAGGGATCGGTGAAGCTTTCGAATTGCGCTGCTAGGATCAAAAATACCAGCACGAGGGCCAGAATAAATGCGAATAAAAGGGTGTTGGAGCTGGTTCTGAACTCTTTGGAAATTCCGGCAAGGCTGGTCGTGAAACTTTCATCCAGCGTTTCTCCCGCAATACGTTCCATTTCATCAATTCCCTGCCCAAGCGTATAGCCCTGTGCAGGATTTGCAGAGATGGTGGCCGAAACGTAACGGTTAAACCGGTATAACTGAGGCGGGTTACTCTGGTAGTTCACCTGAACAAGATTGTCCATCTGTATCAGGTCGCCCTGTGCATTTCTGACAAAAACCGAACTCAGGTCGATGGGTTCATCCCGGTTTTGCCTGTCGGCTTGTCCTATTACCTGATATTGTTTGCCGTTCAGGATGAAGAACCCGAATCGCTGTCCGCTAAAGAAAAGTTGCATGGTTTCAGCGATATCGCGGATCGTAACTCCCAGTGCACGGGCTCTGTTACGGTCAACCTGGATGTTGATTTCCGGTTTATTGAATTTCAAATCTACATCTACCACCTGGAACACCTGGCTGGCGCGGGCCTTTTCCAGAAACACGGGCAACTTTTCCTTCAGTCTTTCAAAGGTAGGTGCCTGAAGCACAAATTGTACGGGTAAACCGCCCCTCCGGTCACCTCCGATTGTTTGTTCCTGGGTTATGAAAGTCCGGGCAAATGAATATTGTTTCAGTTTTCCGAAAAGGTAATCCGCCAGTTGTTGTTGAGATCGATCGCGCTCGTCAGGCGGTACCAGGGTCATTCTTACAAATCCGGTGTTTACAGAGCTGCTTGAACCAAATCCGGGTGAAGTAACCGAGAGAATTGACATTTTTTCGGGAATGGTATCTACCGTTTCTATGATCTTCAGAATGTAATCGTTCATCAGGTCGAAAGAGGTGCCTTCAGGCGCTGTAGAGAATACGGTAAGTCTTGATTTATCTTCCATGGGCGCCAGTTCCGATTGTACCATGGAGCCGAAATAGTAAATCATTCCGGCTGCCAGAAACATCATAACCACCGCAATCCAGCGGTATCGCAGGAATCTGCTTAACGACCGGTTATAAATATTGATAATGGCGTTGAAAATATTTTCGCTCCAGATAAATACCCTGTTTTCCTTCTCTTTGTGCCTAAGCATATGGGCGCTCATCATTGGTGTGAGAGTGAGCGATACAAAGGCGGATATCAGTACGGCCCCTGCTACAACTACTCCAAATTCCCGGAACAACCGGCCGGTTAATCCCTGGAGAAAAACGATGGGCATAAAAACGGAAACCAGCGTAATGGTGGTTGAAATGATGGCAAAGATGATCTCTTTGGACCCTTTGTGGCCGGCCTCAATCGGATTCATTCCCTTTTCGATCTTGGCATAAATATTTTCAAGAACCACAATGGCATCGTCCACCACAATACCGGTAGCCAGTACGATTCCGAGCAGGGTCAGGATATTGATGGTGTAACCGGCCAGGTACATTATAAAGAATGATCCGATAAGAGAAATAGGAATGGCTACGATGGGGATGATGGTGGTTCGCCAATGGCGTAAAAAGATAAAGATAACCAGTACCACAAGAATAAAAGCAATCAGGATAGTTTCCTGAACTTCGGTAATGGCTTTCCGGATACCCACGGTAGTATCCATGGCCATACCCAGGGTAAGGTCGTCGGGGAGGTCTTTTTTAATTTGTTCAATACGTTCGTACACATCATCAGCAATAGAGATATGGTTGGAACCGGGCTGTGGGGTAATGGCAATACCAATCATGGGTACTCCTCCGTTTCCTCTCAGGATAGAGCGTTCGTTTTCAGGTAACAGCTGTGCTTTTCCGATATCTTTAAATCTAACGGTAGTTCCGTTTTGTTCCTTAATAATGAGCTCATTGAAATCTTCTTCAGTAATTAACCGGCCAAATGTTCTGATGGTAAGATCTGTGGCATACCCTTCGATACGTCCGGTTGGAAGTTCAATGTTTTCACGGTTCAGGGCATTGCGTACGTCAACAGGAGCCAATCCGAAGCCGGCCAGTTTAGCCGGATCAATCAGAAGTTTCATGGAATATTTTTTCTCGCCCCATATTCTGATTTCACTTACTCCGGGGATGGTTTGCAACCGTTCTTTGAACACGTCATTTCCAATAGCGGACAGATCCAGCAAACTCCGTTTTGAGCTGGATAATGTAATCGAAATGATGGGGTTGGCGTCGGCATCTGATTTAATAACCACCGGAGGATCAACATCTGGCGGCAGGTTGCGGATAGAACGGGATACCCGGTCGCGAACGTCGTTGGCAGCCCCTTCCATATCCCTTCCCAATTCAAACTCAACAATGATCGTACTCCTGCCATCGCTGCTAACCGATGATACTGACCGGATCCCTTCAATTCCGTTGATCGACTCTTCGAGGGGTTCGGTGATCTGAGATTCAATAACATCGGCATTGGCGCCGGTGTAATTGGTGGAGACGGTGATTACGGGAGGGTCGACACTCGGATATTCCCGTATGCCCAGAAAATAGAAGCCCACCCCTCCAAACAACAGGATCAGGATGGATAAAACAATCGTGAAAACAGGGCGGTTTATCGAAAATGATGAAATGGTCATAACTGCTCCTGTTTCAGTTCCTGGTATTTTCTGATTTCAACCTCCGAGCCATTTCTTATCTGCAGTAATCCTGTACAAATCAGGGTATCCCCTGATTTTAAACCAGTTACAATCTGCACCTGGTCGGCTGTTCGTAAACCGGTTTCCACTTCAGTACTTACTACTTTCCCGGATTTAAAGAGAAATACGTTTTGTCCCTTGATTTGCGGGATTATGGCTTCAGAGGGTACCATAACGGCGTTGTTTATTGTACCAAGGTTAACGGTTACTTTGGCGAAGGCACCCGGAAATAATTCACGCTGATCATTCCTGCATAACGCCCTCACTTTAAAGGCTCTCGTAGAGGGTTCGATTCCGGGGTCGATGACGTAGACCTTACCGTTGTATTGCTTCTCGGAGGCGCTCAATGCAAAGGATACCGGGTATCCCGTATTCAGCATGCCCGAATACTTTTCAGGCACCGAAAATTCCAGCTTCAGGGGGTTGATGTTTCTGATGGTTGCCAATATCTGACCGGTATTTACATAACTTCCCGGGCTTACCTGGCGAAGACCAATGACTCCGTCGAATGGCGCATTGACAGCGGTTTTGTCGATCTGAGCCTGGATAAAGGCTTTATCGGCTTTAACAGCATTCAGGTTGTTGAGAGAAATATCATATTCTTCCTGACTTATTGCATTGATTTCAACCAGCTTGCGTTTTCTGAACTCATCATCAGCTGCCTGTTTTTCTAGTATTTCTGTTTTAGCTAACTGAGCCTTTAGTTCAGCATCATTAATTTTGAAAAGGAGTTGTCCTTTTTTAACCCAGTCTCCTTCAGTGAAATGAATGCCTGTTATCCTGCCCGGTATTTCAGGCCTTAACCCGGTTTCTTCATCAGGAAGCAGGGTGCCCGTTGAGAAAATTACATTATTAATTGTTTGTCCGCCAATTACCATCACTTCAACCGGCACCTTTCCGCCTCCCTGTTTTGATGCCGGTGTTTTTGATTTTTCTTTTTTACACCCGGTAACGGCTACCATTGAAAAACCCACTAAACATACTATAAAAATCCGAAAAAAATTCATAGGTTGATCAGGTATACTTGAATTCATAATTTAGATTTTAACATGCAAAGAACGGCATTTATTATAAACAGAATTATGATTTTCCGCTAAACATCTCAAAAAAACAGAATTTGTATAATCAGTAAACCGGTTTCTTTTTAAGTTTGTATCACCAAAAAACCGGCATAATGAAAAAGACCAAAGTTCAGTTTACTTTCGGAGATAGTGAGTTGTCGGATATCCGGACCTCTCTGTTTTTTTTTAGTGGATTCGGACAATTCCGGATAATGGGAAACGAACGCTTTATAACGGGACTTGATTTTAATACAGCCGGGGTGTTGCCGGACAAAGAAATTACAGATCTGATGAGGGAGTGCGAATATCAACTTAATGAATACTTCTCGGGAAAAAGGATGGATTTTGAACTTCCGGTTTATGTTAGAGGTACCCCCTATAACTGTTCTGTATGGCGGGAATTGTTACATATTCCATATGGTGAAACCATTTCTTATGCGCTGCTGGCAAAACGGATCGGAAATCCCGGATCTGTAAGGGCGGCAGGGCATGCCAATTCCATGAATCCGGTATCGGTCATTATCCCTTGCCACCGGGTAGTGGGTTCCTCCGGAAACCTGACAGGATATGCCGGAGGACTGAAGTTGAAAAAACAGCTGATTGATCATGAAAAGCTCCATAGCGGTCAGATTCTTGATCTTAAATTTGAATAAGCCCAATACAAACCACTATGAGAAACATCAAGCACATAACGCGTCTGTCTGTCTTTATATCATTCCTGATTTTCGCACTGTCCGGTTGTGAATCAACCCGGTTTATTAATTCCTGGAAAGCAGAGCAGATGACGGGTGTCAGTATCGAAAGTATTACGGTTATTGCCATGATGAAGGATGTTGCCTACCGGCGCGCTTTTGAAAACAGTTTCTGTGTTTCTTTAAAAAAAGAAGGGATCAATGCCCTCAGCGGCCTGGAGTTGTTTCCTCTTTCCAGACAATACACCCAAGAGGAGATGGAGGAAATTTTCAAGACCAACAACATTACTACCCTGCTAATTGTAACAGATGCCGGAAGTGAAAGCTCCCGTGAATACGTTCCGGGCAACGCATATTCGCCGTATTCGCTCTATAATAATTACTATGGATATTACGGCTACTACAATTATTACAACTATTACGATCCTTATCGCTACCGGGCTGATCAGGGCTATTACGTCAATACCGAAATCCGGAAAATTGAAGTGGCGGCGTTTGATCTTGATTCCGATAAACTATTCTGGTCGGCCATGAGCCAGACGGTTGATCCCGGTTCATTGGTTCAGTTTGCCGGTGATGTAGCTGATTCCTTTGTAGCCAAAATGAAATCGGATGAAATCATGAAATGAGCCTACCCATGAAAATAATCACAACCCACGACGGTTCATCCACTATTTCTCTGGTGGATGGCCTGGAGCATTATCATTCCGTACATGGTGCTGTGACAGAATCCAGGCATATTTTTATTCAGGCGGGGCTAAACTATCCGTTGCCGGAATCTGGTGAATTGCGAATTTTCGAAATGGGTTTTGGTACAGGGCTGAATGCCCTCCTTACCCTAATTGAAAATGACTCAAAAAAGAACATTCACTATGATACTATTGAGCTTTTCCCGTTGGAAGATCATCTGGTAAATGAGATGAATTATCCGGAAATCTTGGGAAGGGCTGATCTTCGGACGGTTTTTGAGTCTCTGCATAAATCCCCGTGGAATAAACGCTGTAAAATTACTGACAAATTTAATCTGCTAAAGTTATGCGGTAATATCCTTTTGATTCAATTGCCGGTTGAAAAATTTCATCTGGTGTATTTTGATGCCTTTGCACCCTGGTTTTCCCCGGAATGCTGGACTATTGAAGTATTTGAAAAGGTTTACAAAGCCATGGTTCCTGGCGGAGTGCTGGTAACCTATTCTTCAAAGGGAGAGGTTAAAAGAGCTTTGAAAACGGCTGGTTTTATTGTTGAAAAACTGCCGGGACCTGCAGGTAAAAGAGAATTTGTGAGAGCCAGAAAACAGGAGAACCCTTGTTAGTGATCGGTTGTGTTTTTTTCGACAAGGAGGCCAAAGGATAGAACTCCCGGCGTTTCCAGTTTGGGATTCAGATTTTCAATTTCAATTTTCACCGGACCTTTTTCAGTAAATTGCTGACTTTCCCTCAACAACACCTTCAGTTCATATCGGCCTTCTTTCTTTTCACCCTTCATGGCTCCATTCCGTTCTTTCAGAAAAATGTTATATTCCCTGATTCTTTCCTCACCGCCGGGCAACACCATAACTACGTTAACCGGGAGCATATCGATATTAATGTAATCATTATAGGTGATGATCACAGAAAGATCATAGGTCATTTCAGGATTATCTGTCAGGAATTCAAAATTCAGGTAACGGAATCGGTTCCAGCTGCCTTTCTCAAAAGAAATAGCATCATAATAAGCTGGTTTTGACGAACATCCGGCAAAAAAAGTGTTCAGGATTATTGCAGCCAGTATCATGCGAAAAGACAGGTTCATTGTTTTGATCATTTGAGTAACAGTCTGAAGATCCATGAATGTATTATTTAAGCTTTGTGAATAGTACCCCCACAAAAATCAGCAGGCACAAGGTCCAGATAACCGCGCCCACAAAGGCCATAACGAACAGTGACCTGAACCGGAGGTGTTTATAAGGGAATAAAAACAGTCGTCCGAAATATCCCTGTTTGCTAACCCAGAAACCCATCCCTGTATTAAAATCGGTATCCGGTTTCCCTTCACACAACTTCAGTTGTTTCTGAAGGGCTATACCAAAAGCGCCAAAGAACAGGAAAAATATCCAGGTTGAGGTGAGGTAGAACAGAGTAGATTTATTTAAGGTGTCAAATTCAATAAAATAAATATCAATAGCCAATATAATGGATAAGATGATAAAAAGGAAGTAAAATAAACGGTTTATCATGGTTTGAAATGTTTTTAATTTTGCAAGGTAATAACCGGTCAAAAATATTTCAAATTTCTGAAATGGCGAAAAAGAAGTTTTACGTAGTATGGAATGGAAGGAAAACCGGCATTTTTGATAACTGGGATCAATGCCGTGAATCGGTGGATGGCTTTGAACGGGCACAATACAAATCGTTTAAAACCATGTTTGAGGCCCAGCGGGCCTATCAGGAAGGCTATATACCGGCTGTTCCGGTTGTTAAACCTGTGGAGCCCATGATTTTTCAGGATAGGGAAATTGAGGATCCCATCTGGGACAGCATCAGCGTGGATGCCAGTTGCCTGGGTAATCCCGGAGTTATGGAGTACCGTGGAGTATGGACTAAAACGGCAGAGGAAATCTTCAGACAAGGGCCTTTTGAAAACGGCACCGTTAATATCGGCGAATTTCTGGCTATTGTTCACGGACTGGCCTGGCTTGAAAAGAAAGGCAGTACCATCCCGGTTTATACAGATTCCTTAACGGCTATCAGCTGGCTGAAAAACAAAAAAGCCAATACATTTTTAGACAAGAATTCTCAGAACGATCCGTTATTTCAACTGATTGAGAGGGCCGAAAACTGGATTAATACGCACCAGATCAGAAGTAAAATTTTGAAATGGAATACGGAGGTATGGGGTGAAATTCCGGCTGATTTTGGCAGAAAATAATGCATCAATCCGACAATGTGACAATTCGGCAATTTGACCATGAAATAAATTGTCGCTCAGCGCAGGGATGGTTATGCCTGGCTACAGATATGCTGCCCTACGGGCATGATGGGGATCGTCATTCAACATTTATGAATCTGACTTGTCATGGTTAACGTAGCGAGACATCTCTCGTATAACCACTTTTTGCAACGCCATTTACGATTGATTGATTTAATTTTACACTATACTTTTATTCCTTTTAACAGGAGACAACAACTTAACTAATTGTATTTCAATTACTAATTGCTAACTGCTAAATGCTAACTGCTAATTGCTACTTGATCATTTTTAAAAAAGAGACCTCTTTGGGATCGAGGAAGCGCCATTTGCCACGGGGAAGGTCTTTCTTGGTAAGCCCGGCATACAGGGTTCTGTCGAGTTTAACGACCTGGTAATCATATTTTTCGAAAATGCGACGCACCACCCTATTCTGGCCTGAGTGAATTTCTATGCCGATTTCTTTTTTACTGGCACCAATATAGGCAATATCATCAATTCGAATTCTCTCGCCTTCAAGTTCCACGCCCCCGGCAATTTCAACCATATCCTCCTTTTTCAGGTTTTTATCGAGAGTTACCTGGTACACCTTTTTAATCCCAAAGCGGGGGTGCATCAGTTTTTTGGCCAGTTCGCCGTCGTTGGTAAGCAGCAGCAGACCGGTAGTATTGCGGTCGAGGCGACCTACCGGATACACCCGTTCCCGGCAGGCGCCTTCAATCAGACTCATGATGGTTTTACGGTCATCGGGATCATCGGTGGTGGTGAGGTATCCTTTAGGTTTATTGAGCAACAGGTATTGCAGTTTCTCGGCTTTGAGCGCCTGGCCGCCATACACTACCTGATCGGTAGTCATTACTTTGGTGCCCAGTTCGGTAACCACTTTCCCGTTTACGGTTATCACCCCTGCCTGAATCAGTTCATCGGCTTCGCGGCGTGAGCATACACCGGCATTCGACAGAAACCGGTTTAACCGGATCAACTGAGGGGTATCCTGATCGAGGGTGTTTTCAGCAGCTTTACGTGTATTCCCGGTTTTTGTCCGGCTTCCGAATGGTTTCCTGCTTTTATCCGGTGATGGTTTTCTGAATTCTCTTTTTTCAGGATACTTATCTGAAAGGGCCTGTTTTTTTTCATCACTTCCCGGAACGGGTTTATCCCTGAATTTATAAGTAGCAGCATCTTTCTTTTTCAGGTTGGGTTTAAACTCCGTTTTTTTCCGCGTATTGGTTGAGGATGCTTTCCCTTTGAGTTGGTTTCCCCCTGTTCTTTTTCCGTAAGTAGCTGATTTACCGGCCGAAGAAGCTTTTTTTTCAGCCAGCCGGTCAACGGGGGAAAGCTGTTCTCCCTTTGAAGGATTTTTTCTTTCAGTATTGCGGTAAGCTTTGTCGATGTCTTTCCGGATTCCGGGTTTTCGGTCAGGTGATTTCATTTACAGATCATTAAGCCGGCAAAGATACGATTATTAGAGGATATTGGAATATTTCCTAATTTTGGGAGTCAAAAATTATCAGCCATGCCCCGAAAAACAAAAACCGGTAATTCGGTACCAGCGGAGAAAAAAATATTTGTGCTGGACACTTCGGTGATTTTGTATAATCACCATGCCATACACAGTTTTCAGGATAATGATATTGCCATTCCTATAACCGTCCTGGAAGAACTGGATAATTTCAAGAAGGGGAATGACACCAAGAATTTTGAAGCCCGGGAGTTTATCCGGATCATGGATAAATTATCGGAGGATAATTCACTCAAACAGTGGATTCCGCTTGACTTTCCCAATTCTGGCAAGATCCGGGTTATCATGAATGAAAACAGCCGGGTGGATGCTTCCCGGATTTTTGGGGAGCATAAGCCGGATCACAGGATACTCAATGTGGCGCTAACCCTGAAAGAAGAAAATCCCGACCGGAAAGTGATATTGGTTACGAAAGACATCAATCTCAGGATTAAGGCCAAAGCCCTGGATATTTTAGCGGAGGATTATCTGACCGGCAAGGTAAAGAATGTGGATTCGCTGTATTCGGGCATCACGCTAATTGAAGGGATGGACAGCCGGGATATCGAGATGCTGTATAAAAACGGGGTTTGTGAACCGGCAGCCATGGGCATAACCGATCCGATACCCAACCATTATTTTATACTGAAGAACCTGCACGCCTCGGTGCTGGCCTATTATAATCCCCGCACCCTGATGATGGAACGGCTTGAGAAACATCCGGTTTCAAAGATTATTCCCCGCAATGCCGAGCAGGTATTTGCGCTTCATGCCGTAACCAATCCCAATATCAGGCTGGTTACGCTGCAAGGGGTGGCCGGAACGGGAAAAACCCTGCTGGCGCTGGCCGGCGCGCTGGAACAGCGGAGAAGCTACAAGCAGATTTACCTTTCAAGACCCATCGTGCCTTTGAGCAATAAGGATATCGGTTTTCTGCCAGGAGATCCTAAATCCAAGATCGATCCTTTTATGGCGCCGTTGTATGACAACCTGAAGTATATCCAGAACCAGTTTGGCGAGAAAGACCGGGAATTCAAGAACCTGGCAGAAGCCATCGAAAATGAAAAGCTGGTGATCAATCCATTAACTTATATCCGCGGACGGAGCATATCGAATGTGTATTTTATTGTGGATGAGGCTCAAAATCTGACACCCCACGAGGTGAAAACAATCATCACGAGGGCGGGGGAGAACACCAAAATTGTGTTTACCGGTGATATTTTTCAGATCGATACGCCCTACCTTGATTCACAAAGCAACGGCCTGTCATACCTGATCGACAAAATCAAGCATCATCCGTTATTTGCCCATGTGAAGCTGGTAAAAGGGGAACGATCGGAACTGGCCAATCTGGCCAATGAAATGCTTTAAAGTTCCCGGTAAACAACGGTTGTAACCGTTTGACCCACCATTTTCAGGGTGTTTTTATCGAGTTTGTCCATGGTATCGCCTTTGGTGTGCCAATATGGGAAAAAGCCCGCTTCGGTAGATGAGTCGAGATGAATGATATCGATGGTGGGGGTTCCGTTTATTGAGTTGACATAATAATGATCGTCGGTAATATATCCGGCCTGCTGCATGGGGAAGAAATCGCCATAACCGAGTTCATGGGCAGTATTCCAAACTTTTTTAACCACATCGGGGGCATAATACGTTGAATAGCCTTCCATGGGGAACCGGGGATCGGCAGCGCCCACCATATCGAGCAAAATCCCGAAATACGCGCGGTATCCGGGTTTATGGGGGTTTTTCGACCAGTACTGGGAACCCAGTCCCCAGGTGTCATTTTCATCGGTTTGCTGGTCCTGATGTTCCCCGTAATCTTCCACATCAAAAAAAACAATGTCGATACCGGTCCGGGTGGAATCCCGGCTGAGTAACCTTGCAATTTCGAGCAGTACTCCAACCCCGCTGGCGCCATCATTGGCTCCGTCGATGGGCGAATAATGGTTGGCCGCATCCGGGTCATGATCGGCATAGGGTCGTGAATCCCAGTGGGCACAAAGCAATATCCGTTTGGTTTTTTCCGGGAAAAATATGCCGATGATATTTTTCCCTTGTACCGGCTTTCCGTTATAAAGCCGGGACTCAAAGTCCTGTACCAGTACTGCCGGAGTAAACCGTGCCAGGGTGTTTGATAAATATTGTGCACATTCGGCATGCGCCTTTGAACCTGGTACCCGGGGACCAAATTGCACCTGCTTTTCAATGTAATGCCAGGCGGAGTCCTGGTTGAATTGAGGTACTGTAACCGGACTTATCTTTTCATCCACCGAGGCGGGTTTTTCTTTTTTCCCGGCACATGAAAATATCACTGGAATTATTAAAGCAAAAATAATTGCAGGCGAAATCAGGGATAAGATTTTCATAAAACCGGTTTTAAAAAGTAAATGTATTGCCGAATTTTTCCGCAAAGATGAAGTCTTCAAAAGGTTTTCTTTCGCGTGGATCGGGTTCAATCTTCCTTAAGTTAGGATGAAGTTCTTGATAATCACCCTGGTAACCTATGGCAAAAGTCGTAATGGCTTCAAAGTTTTCGGGTAAGAAGAATTTTTGGGCGGCCAAATCCTGGTCAAATCCACCCATCTGGTGTACCCAAAGATTATCGGTCATGGCCTGAAAGGTAAGATGGGCCAGGCTCTGTCCTACATCATACCTGAACCATTGATTGTTTCCTTTTTTTTTCACCAGATTTTTGCGGCCGATGGCCAATCCGAGTACCGGAACGGTATGACACCACTTCTGGTTGAAATCCACGAGGGTTTCGAAGATTTGATTCCAGGTATGATCGGGGCGGATACCCACTATAAAATACCAGGGTTGCTCATTGGAAGCGGAAGGGCTCCAACGGGCGGCTTCAAAGATCCTTTTCAGTTTTTCAGTTTCAACGGGCTGTGTGCTGAAGGCTCTCGGACTCCAGCGACGAATGAGCAAGTCGTTGATCTTATATTGGGTGGGTGCCGGTTTCTCCATTTAAACTTCCTTATGCCAGTCGATGGGGCACACTTCCCCGTTTTCTTCAAAGTACTGAAGGGCATCGACCATCCGCAACACTTCTTTGATACTTCGAACCAGGAACAGTTCATTCACTACCATGTGCCTCACAATTCCCTGCTTGTCAATCAGGAATAATCCCCTGTAGGCAACAGGATTGCCCTCAAAAGTGGTTTCTCCCTCATCGTTGTAATCGTAATTGCCGGCCAATACTTCAAAGTTGGTGGCGATGGTTTTGGAGAGGTCGGCTACCAAAGGGTAGGTTATGCCCTGTATACCGCCATTACTTTTTGGGGTATTGAGCCAGGCACGGTGGGTGAGTTTTGAGTCGGTGGAGCAACCTACTACTGCTACATTCCTTTTTTCAAATTCGGCCAGATGTTCCTGAAAGGCCAGTATTTCGACCGGGCAAACCCCTGAAAAATCAAGCGGATAAAAGAAAAAAACCACATGCTTTTTCCCGATGTACTGTTCTAATGAGAATTTTTCAACGAAATCGCCCCCGTTGACCACTGCATCGGCTTCAAACAAAGGGGCCTTTTTTCCTACTAACACTGCCATTGTATTGATATTTATTGGTTTATGATTGAATTTAACGGATTGGTACGGGGCAAAATTACAAAATAATTCCATGAAAACCGTTTGATGGCAGTCCTGTTTCAATTCCCTCTCAAAGCATCGAAATCAATGGAGATGGCTTCACTCCTGGTGAAATCAAAAAGGGTAGTTTTCCGGATGTCGTAATAATTGGTCCAATAATCCTGCAGGGTTCGCAAATAACTAATTTTTGAATTGTCTTTATCGGTTTGGGCAATATTCAGATCGGTAATGCTGATTTTGCCAATGAGGTATCTTTCCTTGGATACGTTGTAACCTTTCTGGGCTACGGTATCCGATTTTGCTGCAATTTCGAGCTGGGTTTTCTGCTGGTTAAACCGAACCACTTTCAGGTAAATGTCAAGGTTAAAATCGATCTTTTCCTGCTCAACGGCTGTTTTAACCAGCTCACTGTTCGATTCGGCCACTTTGATCCGGCCCCGGGCCAAACCCCAGTCGAGAATGGGAACCTGTAATCCCAGGGTAAATAACTGCTGGTTGGAGGGGTTGATATACAGTTCGGAGAAATCTTCGGTAGTGTTGGTAAGTCCCACCTGGGCAAAAATATTAGCGTTGAAACGGCCGGTTTTCTTTGCATAATCCACCTGTTGACGCGCTTCGAGCAACCTTCTTTCAAATCCGAGGGTTTTAGACTGATTTCGGGTAGCCAGTTCCACTGCCTTATCCACATCCACCATAAAATACTGTGTTTCTGTAGGAATAACGAGATCCAACCCCTCTTTATCCTGTAAACGGAGGAAAGACTTCAGTTTGAAGGTACGGTCGTAAAGAACCAGGTTGTTATCCTCCACTTCGGCCCTGGCCCTGAGCAGGCTCAGTTCCAGCTGCAACAGGTCGTTTTCAGCAATCTTTCCCAGATTATACCGGCCAATGGCAATCTTGTACAAGGTGTCATAATTGGCCATTTTAATGTCGGCAATATTTTTTTGTATCTGAGCTGTAAGTAGGTTAAAGAACAGATTGGTAGTGGTTATGGAAATCTGCTCAATGCTTTCCAGATATTTCTGTTTGGCTTCATTGTATTTGATGGGATCGATCCGTTTTTGCCATTTGAACTCATTAAAGGTAAACAATCCCTGATTCACCCCGATCACAAAAGGATTGCTCAGATAAGCAGTCGGGTCGTCATTACTCAGGTAATCGATTACCTGCATGCGGGAACTCAGATATACCTGTCCGCCGGTGAGGCCGATGTTTTTCCGAAGTTCAAGACCTGTGGAGAAATTCATAAGACTTCTTTCCTGGAATTTCTCGGAACCGTCGGGCTGAATAACGCTTTCGATATTCCGGGTTAGTTGGGGAACTGTTGCCTGCAGGGAGAGACTGGGGAGCAGATTGGCCTTGAAATTCCGGTACTCCCAGAAGCTGGTGAGAAATTGATTTTTGGCCTGCAACGCATCCGGCGACTGACGTTTGGCAATTTCAATGGCTTCATGTAGCGTCAGCGTTCTTGTAGTTGGTTGGGATACGGATACCAATACGCTGAAAATCAATATGTTTATGGGTATAAATATTTTCATCGGGTATAGATGTCTTGATGAAAAGATGGATGTGAAGACGGTTTTATTCATATCTTAATGAAGTAACAGGATCTTGTTCGGCGGCTTTTTTAGCCGGCATATAGCCGAAGGCAATACCTACGGTGGCAGCCACTCCGAAAGAAATAATGATGGAAAGGTAGGAAACGATGGTAAGAATTCCGGTGATTTTCATGATAAGTGCAGCCAGTGTAACCCCCAGGATAATTCCGATGATTCCCCCGGTAATACTGATGAGGGTGGCTTCGGTAAGAAACTGGAAAATGATATCTTTCCTCCGGGCACCAATGGCTTTCCGGATTCCGATTTCTTTAATTCTTTCCATTACCGACGCCAGCATGATGTTCATAATACCAATCCCTCCCACCAGAAGGGATATGCCGGCAATAGCTCCGAGCACCACATTAAAAATATCACGGGTTTTTTGCTCCTGTTTGAGCAGCAATTCCGGGACAATGATCTCGAAATCTTCAATCTGGGCATGTTTACGCAGCAAAACGGATTTGATGATTTCCGAGATGGGTCCCAGTTCAGAACTGCTTGTCACCTGAACCACAATTTTATCCAGCTGATGGTAATTTTTCAAATCCGAATCCGTCTCATCATCTCGGTTCCTGAGTTTTGAGGAATTTACCAGCGACCGGTCTTTATGTCTAAGTAATACCGTGCTTATCGGGGCGTAAATATCATTGGCATTATCGCTGATTCCCAGGTTTTCGACAGCTGATTTGGTAACCAACCGGTTTTCGAGGGTTCCGATCACCGTAAACCATACGTTGCCACATTTGATATGCTTTCCGAGCGGGTTGGTGTTTTTAAAGAACCGGGCTTTTATGGATGGTCCCAGAATACACACCGGCAATGAATTCTGAAGGTGTATAGCATTGAACAGAGAGCCGTCTTCAAGGTTCAGATTAAAAACATCGAAATACTCGTTGGTAACCCCGCAAAGCCTTGCCTGGCGGCTGACTCCTTCCCCCACAGCCGTTACCTGAAAGACCACTTCCGGGCTCACTTTTTCAATTCCGGGAATGATATCCCGGATGCTCTGGGCGTCTTTCAGCGATAATCCCAATGAAAAGTTCTTTTTAATGTTTTCGTTTTTCTGCTCTTCTTCGGTTTGGGTCAGTTGTTCTTCTTCGTCTTCCACCCGGGTCTGAATGATAATATTGTTCACCCCGACCATCTTGATCTGTTCGAGTATTTCCTTCTGGGCGCCCGAACCAATGGCCATCATGGCAATTACGGCAGCCACCCCGAAGATAATTCCCAATGCGGTAAGAATGGAACGTACTTTATTGGCAAAAACAGCCTCAACGGCCGAATTAACAATGTACTGATAGTTTTTCAGTGTCATTTGGCGGATTTTTCAAGGAGTATCACTTCCAGTTCCCTGGCATTTCCGGGGGTGGTAAGGTACACCTCATCTTTTTCGGTCAGCCCCCGTTTCACCACTACCTCATTTTCATTGCTTTCGCCGGTTTCTATCTGTTGTTTAACGGCCGAATAGCCATTGGCTTTATATACAAAGGTAATGGAATCATTGTGAATGGCTTCGAGAGGAATGTATAAAGCGGTATCAATTACAGCGGTAATGATGGAGTTTTTGGTGGTCATGGCAGGTCGCAGTATGCTGTCGGATTCCTGAACCCCAATACGGACTTCAAACACTTTGGCATCCGAACCCGGGTTTTGTTCACCAATATTGGCCACATCATTCACTATTCCGTTGTATTTCCTTTCGGGGAATGCATCTACATTGATCTTTACCGTTTGTCCGGCGGCTATTTTTGAGATATCAATTTCATTCACATACGTTTTGATAATCATTTTAGAAAGATCGGGCAATGTAGCCACCACATTGTCCCAGGCGTTGATACTCGATCCGGTTTCACGCTTTCTTCCCCTCCAGTTTCTCTGGTAAATTACCATTCCGGGTTTTGGGGCATAAATGGTGAATTTATTCAGTACATCGTCCATTCTTTCTTTTCTTCTGCGGGCCTGTTCCAGGGAGGCAATCACCTCCTGCATGGTGGCTTTGGCCTTGTCAATACGGAGTTTATAGTTTTCAACGGCCTGGCTGTAGGATCTTTCTGCTTTTTCGAGGTTGATCTTTGCCTGTCTTTGGGTAGCCGGTGGTTCATATTTCGACTGATCGAGGGCTATCTGCATCTCTTCGAGGTTGAACTCCAGATTGATGAGATCATTGCGCGCGCTCCTCAGCTCGAGGGAGGTATCGAGTTTGGTTTTGATAAACTGCGATTCCAGTTTTTGTAATTCATTTTCCAGATCCTTCAGCCGGCTTACTACTTCAGTCTGATCGAGGGAGGCCACAAAATCGCCCGAATCAACCACGGTTCCTTCCGGAATCAGTTTGTTGATCTTGATCTCTCCCCATATCTGGATGGCCTGTAATCCCTCGGGTCCCAAAATGTTTTCAGATCTTTGGGCTTCCAACTCTCCGGCTGTAACTACCGAGATTTCAAAGGGCCCTTTTTTTACCGGCACCTTAATTTCTACCTCGCTGGATTTTCCCCTTCCGAGAAAATACCAGATCACGATAATAATGATGAGAGAAATGCCCAGGATAAAGTAAATGTTCTTTTTCATACCGAGAATTAAAGAAACAGAATTTGAAGTAAAAAATATGAAAGGCAAACGCAGAATGCCTGAAATTATTGGTAAAAGTAACAATTCCGTGGTAAATGTAAAGTGCGTAATTTCACGGTTATTTAATTATTTTTGCATGGAACCGGAAAATGATTCCGGTTCCGATTTTAAGTTCATAAACCGTTCAACATAAAATTATTACAAGATGGCTTCAATTAAAGGTACCCGTACAGAACAAAATTTACTGAAAGCATTTGCCGGCGAATCGCAGGCCCGCAACCGCTATGAAATGTTTGCCAAAACAGCCAAAGCTGAAGGTTACGAGCAGATTGCCGCTATTTTTATGGAAACTGCTCATCAGGAAAAGGCGCATGCCAAGCGGTTTTTCAGTTTTCTGGAAGGAGGCATGGTAGAAATTACCGCTATGTATCCGGCCGGCAAGGTAGGCACCACCGCTGAAAATCTGAAAGCCGCCGCTGAAGGTGAAAACGAAGAATGGTCGCTCCTGTACCCGCAGTTTGCCGAAATTGCTCTGGAAGAAGGTTTTAAAACCATTGCCACGGCCTTTAAAATGATTGCCAAAGTGGAAGAGGAGCACGAACGACGTTACCTGAAACTGCTGCAAAACATTTCGGAAGACAAGGTTTTTGTGAAAGACGGCAAGGTATGGTGGAAGTGTATTGAATGCGGCTACGTGTACGAATCGGCCAAGGCGCTGGAAAACTGCCCGGTGTGTCTGCACCCGAAGGCGTATATGCAGCTGAAGGAAGAGAACTACTAATTAGCAATTAGCAATTAGCAATTGAAATACAGTTCGTAAGACCAACATTAAGGCGGTGGAGAGGGACGACATCCCGGTAATTGCCGGGAGCGTTTTTTCCGGTTTCTGAGGTCCGGGATGTCGTCCCTGTTATGAATCAACGTAATTTGCCGGAAAAATAGTCCGCAGATTGCGCAGATTTTCGCAGAATCTGTGAAACATCGTATCACAAAACTATTGAAGCGCCACTTTTTGGGAGCAGCTATAATTCCCGGATACGACTCTGATAATGTATATTCCCTTTGGCAGGTCTGAAAGGTTTAGCTCAACAGATCCGTTACTGCCGGTGGTGAGCGCCTGTTTATAGATAATGTCATATACCGTAATGGTGGCCGGTTCCTCTATACCGGTAATGGTTACCATACCGGAGGAGGGATTGGGAAACACGGTAACGGGGTTTTCGGACGGGTTTTCGAATGGGATTGCTTCCAGCCTGAAATCATGGATTCCCGAGGCGCCGTTTTCAACAAAGGCAGAATGGTCGGGCATTTCGGGAGACCATTGAGGGGTGATCTGCAAGTGGTCACCGAAAGCGGGACGGTAAACCCCCAGATTGATTTCTTCGCCGGGATTAAAGCCATCTATCCCGGCGGTTGACGGGTCATCCCCGTACAGGGTCAGCGCCAGGTTTCCGGGAGCGCCCCGGTACCGGGTGAATCCCGCCACTTTACCGTTTCCGGCAAATCCATACAGGTAATCGCCGGGCATGAGTTGCTGCAAAGCGGTTTCATTCAGAGCCACGAGGTGAACGATGCCGGTATGGTTTACTTCCCAGGGGGCCTCTTCAGCGGGTTGGATGATATTTACCGGAGGATCGTTTTTCAGGGTGGTTTCCGGGAAGGTAACCTGCCCGGGGCTTTGCATCAGCACGAGGTACCCTTTGCCCGGTTCCAGCGCCTGCAGGGTGTACAGGCCGGCGGAAGGCCAGTACACGAGGTTGTCTTTCAGCTCGAGGGCGTAGGTAAGTTTTCCCGCCACCTGGCTGAAAATATTAGCCGCACTCACCGGGTCATCATCCAGCACCGGGAGGTAATTCACCCCCTGCAGGAGGTTTACTGTTTTGTTCACGGGCATGGGTCCCTGCATCTCCAGGCAGGAGGAACGGGTGATGTTGATCTTGTAGGCGGAATGGGAGTTCCAAGTTCCCAGAGTATTGTAATGATTGGCCGGCCAATATACCCCCTGCCTGTTCAGCATGATAGTAAATGCATTATCTTTTGACAGTTTTTCCATGATTAATTCAATATCAGAATTTTCAGGTTCCACGAAAGAGGAGATCAGTTGCCAGCCTGGTTGCATACAGTGGTTTAGGCCTCCCGTTTTTCCATGAGCAAAATGGGGGTGATCCGGAGAACCATGGTCGGTTCTGATTCCGTGAATATCCCAGACTGACAGGTAGTATTCCAGTCCGTTTGCGATGGTGTATGAGTATGGAATTGTCATGGAAAAAACATTGTCTGATACCGGCTCCATGGTTTCACTTTGAAAAAGAAGATGTCCGGGATTTCTGAAATAGAGTTTACCATATTCAACGGCCCCGGGATTGGCGATTACAGAAGCAGTTACATTAATTGGATTTCCCATTGGATAGTTTTGCAGCGGTTCATGATGTATTATTAAAACCTGATTGGGCAAAACCGCCAGCTGGAAAGGCAGAACGGCTGCTTCGGCAGCTGGAAGTGACACTTTAACGAAACCATCTCCGGCTGTAATGAAATAATCTACTCCTGGAAATTGAACAACATCCGGGGGAATGATTCCCTCCCAGATTTCATTGCCTTTAAAGATCATCCATTGGTTTTGATAAGTGCCGGATGCTGCATTTTTATAGAATAATTTTACCTGGTTTACCGGAGGATAAAACAGATCCTGGATTTTAGCCTGGATGACCAGGGTTGAGTTTTCCGGCCATGCCTGCAGATGCAGCGCTTCAGCTTCAGGTGTGGTATTGATTTTCGGGTATTTGCAGGGTGTGTAGTCACGGTTTTCGCTGGCTGTAAATCCGTCATACGAGACCTGAATATCGAGGTGTCTTTGTACTCCGTTACAATCCGGATTTTCTGAATGATAGCAAATAATGTAAGAATGGGAGACAGATGTGCCAATCGTGTTCAGGAATTCCGGCAGAGGATCATACAGGGAAGAACAGGCACCCTGAGTTTCCTCCGCCACCTGATTCAGGGCAGATGATTCAGGACTTGTGAGTGCGAAAAGGGTGACATTATTATTCTGGCACATATTAATGGTTTGTGACAAATTAGCTCCCCCCTGGTCAGGGTTCTCATTGGTAAGAATAACAAATATTTTTTGTGCTCCCGGCCGGAAGCAAAATCCTGAAATAGATTGGGTAATGGCATAAAATCCCGGTTCACGCGAACCGTTCGAAACATTTCTGAGCCACACATTATTCATGAAGTAGTCTAAATCCCTGGTAATTATACCGTTATCTTCCTGTACTGGGTTTCCATTGTTATTGCTTTGGCCGAACCTGCAAAGACCTATTCCAAGGTCGACACCATCCTCCAGGAACTGATCGAAAAAACCGGGCAGGCTATTGCCGAGTTGTGCATGAAACGACTCGGTATTTCCACTGTTATCTATAATCAGGATGAGATCGACCAGCCGCCGGTTGTCGTTGTGGAGTGGGGGGACAATCTCAAAAAGGCTGTCTTGCAGGGTGTTATTTTCAAAAACCTTGAAGTGGCTTCTGGTCAGGTTGTGAAGGTTGTTTTCAAATGTATTTACCTCAACATTCATGTAGACCAAGGGAAACGCATATACATTTAAACTCTTTACCGATAATGAAAGCGGGGCTAATGGAACAGTCTCAATTTTTATATCATCGATGTACCACCCGTCTTTCATGATCGTTCCGTCAGTAACCAGATTGAAACCAATTACAATGGAAGATCCTTTGAAAGAAGTCAGATCTAATGTGGTTAATTTCCAGTTACTGCTATTGCTTCTTGAATCCAGCGAAATCCAGGATGAACCGTTATCTGTACTAAGGTTAACATATCCGAAATCATAATTGGATTCCAGCTCAAACCATTCATTAAATGAAAGGGTGATCTGTAAAGCAGAACCGGGCAACTGAAACGTAGGGCTGATCAGCCAGTCGTTGGTATTATTCGGGTATAACCCGGCAAGGTTGGTCCCTGCACAATTGGATGAATTATATCCGTTTTCAGGACCTGAGGAGGGGTGCCCGGCTTGCCAGCAACCGCCAATTGTCCATGCAGTACTTCCTGATTCAAATGACTCTTCAAATATGACATATAAGCTGTCAGAATTTTGGGAAGGAAATAAGGAACTACTGTTCTCGGACTCTGTGTTTAATGGGGAAATGCCTGGGTTTTCTGAAAAACAGACCTGAAGCGACAGATTGAAAAAAATAATGGGAAATTTAATACTCCTTAAGATGAAATGGGTTGTTTTCATATCATAGAAATTTAAATGAATAGATGCATTAACACTTACTGGATTGCAAAAATCGTGTTAAACAAATCAGAAATATTGTAATTACACACTTATTTATTGAATCCCGGATTCTGATAAGTGAATGAATTCTTTTCCAGAAAAAATGTATTTGAAAATTATTTATAAGGCCTTTTCAAGAGCCTTGATTCGATTGCCGGAAATTTTAAACCGGAGGGATTTTTCGTTGACAATGAGTTCGCAAACTCTCTCCCTTCTCTTTACAATGTTTAAATAGTGCAGGTTAATAATGTGGGTGCGACTGATCCGGAAAAAAATCTCAGAAGGGACGATTTTTTCCACTTCCCCAAGGGTTAAGCTAAGCGTTTCCCGTTTTTCATTCAATAATACAATATCTGAATAGCAACTGTCCGCTTCCACAAAGATAATCTGACCAGGATCAATCATCATGATATTGTTGCGGTTATCGAAACGTATTTTCTTGTGGGAAAGGCAGAAGTGTTGTGATTTGGCTCTTTTCAGCTTAACCTCAGAAGTTGCTTTATGTAATTTCAATTTTTCAAACAGAATCCGGATATCCTTTTCCGCATACGGTTTCTGAAAAAACTCAAAGACTTCTTCTCGTTCCTTAAAATGATGAAGTTCATCAGCCGGGCCTGAGAGTACAATTTCCAAATGTTCATTAACTCCCCTGACCTCGCCCAAAATATTGGAAGGGGTATTTTTAAGCACTCCCGTTTCAATAAATATTAAATCGATTTTTTTTCTGTTGCTTATTGAAAATAACTTGCTGATGTCAAACAATGAACCTAAAACACTGGCTTCAGAATCATTTTTTAATAACCTTTCCAATTGTAGTCTTTCCTCTGTGTCATGATTAATTATCACAACTTTAATTTTCCTTTTCATTTTTTTATTGTCCTCAACAGAATTGTTAAAAATTTTACATAATATTACGTTGTTTTTATTCTCAAAGAGGCAAATATAAAATCATATTTATAAAATGAAATACTCAGATTAAAATTTTTAGAATTTTTAAATAATCTGCCTGTTCTTGTATAAATAAGCTTATTATGGTTGGACAGTTGGTTTTGCTTAAGACCTTTCAGAAGATAATATTGCGAACAGTTTTAAGGAATCGGTAGGATTCGGACTATCCTGTGGTAAACACCATCCTTACTTATAATTCAAACTCACCCCCAACAACTTCTCCGCCTGTTCGGGGGTCAGGTTTTTGCGGCGGGCATAGTCGAGTACCTGGTCTTTGGAGATGCGGCCGAGGTTGAAGTATTGGGAGCGGGGATGGGACAGGTAATACCCGCTGACTGCCGCCGTGGGGTACATGGCAAAGCTTTCGGTGAGGCGGATGCCGGCGTTGGCTTCTGCCTGCAGCAGATCGAACAGCGGCCGCTTTTCGGAATGTTCGGGGCAGGCCGGATAACCCGGAGCCGGGCGGATGCCCTGGTACTCTTCCTTTAAAATTTGTCCCAGATCGAGCTGTTCATGGGGTTCATAGCCCCAGTATTCCGTTCTTACCCGGTGGTGCAGCTGTTCGGCAAAGGCTTCGGCCAGGCGGTCGGCCAGTATTTTCATCATGATGGCTGAATAGTCGTCGAGGTTTTTTTCATACGCTTCTACCCAGGGTTCCAGGCCGATACCGGCGGTAACGGCAAAAAAGCCGATATAATCGCGGCGGCCGGTCTCTTTGGGGGCAATAAAATCGGCCAGGCACAGGTTGGGCAGGCCGTCCTCCTTTTTCTGCTGGTTGCGGAGAAAATGGAAGGTGTTCAGCAACCGGCCATCTTCGGGCGAATACACTTCCACATCATCGCCGGTGGCATTGGCGGGGAAGAGGCCGAATACGCCGCGGGCTTTCAGCTTTTTCTGCGAAATGATTTCATTCAGCATAACCTTGGCATCGTCGAACAGTTTGCGCGCCTGTTCGCCGTTTACCGGATCGTCGAATATTTCGGGGTATTTGCCCCTCAGCCGCCATGAGTGGAAAAAGAAAGTCCAGTCGATAAAACGGGCTATTTCGTCCAGCGGATAATCGTCCAGTGCCTGAACGCCCAATGTTTTCGGGACATAAACGGGGCTTTCGTTCCAGTCGATCAGCAATTTATTGGCCCGGGCTTCAGCGAGGGTGATATAGGAGGTTTCGGCCTTCTGCTTTTCGTAATCGAGCCGTTGTTTGTGGTATTTTTTCCGGATGCCGTCCACAAATCCTGCCTTCTGGTTTTCGGATAGCAGGGCCGATAATACCCCGATGCTTTTAGAGGCATCTTTCACATGCACCACCGGTCCTGAGTAATTGGGTTCAATTTTAATGGCGGTGTGGATTTCGGAAGTGGTGGCGCCGCCAATGAGCAGGGGGATGGATAAATTGTGCCGTTCCATTTCGGAGGCTACGTGCACCATTTCGTCGAGCGAAGGGGTGATGAGCCCGCTCAGCCCGATCACATCCACCTCTTTTTCGATAGCGGTTTTAATAATGGTATCGGAGGGTACCATTACCCCAAGATCGATCACTTCGTAATTGTTGCAGGCCATCACTACGCCTACAATGTTTTTTCCGATATCGTGCACATCGCCTTTCACGGTGGCCATCAGTATTTTCCCGGCCGAGCTCATTGCTCTGCCGCCCGATTTTTCGGCTTCAATATAAGGCTGCAGCACTGCTACGGCTTTTTTCATCACCCGGGCGCTTTTCACCACCTGAGGCAGGAACATTTTACCGGAGCCGAACAGATCGCCCACCACGTTCATGCCGTCCATGAGCGGTCCTTCAATGACTTCGAGCGCCCACTTATACTGTAGCCGGGCTTCTTCCACATCGGTTTCAATATAGTCGGTGATGCCTTTTACCAGCGAGTGTACCAGCCGTTTCTGCACGGATTCCTTCCGCCAGGCATCTTCCTGTACTTCCGTTTTCTCTTTGCCCTTAACGGTTTCGGCATAGGCAATCAGCCGTTCGGTGGCCGATTTCCGGCGGTTGAGCACCACATCTTCCACCAGTTTCAGCAGGTCTTTGGGGATTTCATCATAGATCTGCAACTGTCCGGGGTTCACTATACCCATATCCAGTCCGGCTTTAATGGCATGGAACAGGAAAACGGAATGGATGGCCTCGCGGATCACATCGTTGCCCCGGAAGGCAAAGGAGAGGTTGCTGATGCCGCCGCTCACCCGTGCCCAGGGCAGGTTTTCCTTAATCCAGCGGGTTGCGTTGATGAAATCGACCGCATAATTATTATGTTCTTCCATGCCGGTGGCAATGGCCAGTACATTGGGATCGAAGATGATGTCTTCGGGCGGGAATCCCACTTTTTGGGTCAGGATGTCATACGCTCTTTTACATATTTCTATTCTTCGTTCATAGGTAGAAGCCTGTCCTTCTTCGTCGAAGGCCATCACGATAACGGCGGCGCCGTACCGCATGATTTTGCGGGCATGTTCCGTAAACACCGCTTCGCCCTCTTTCAGGCTGATGGAATTCACAATAGCTTTTCCCTGCACGCATTTCAGCCCGGCTTCAATCACTTCCCATTTTGAGGAGTCGATCATAAACGGCAGGCGGGAGATATCGGGATCGGAAGCCATCATGTTGAGGAATACGGGCATTTCATGTACCGCATCCAGCATGGCATCATCAAGGTTGATGTCGATCACCTGGGCGCCGCCTTCCACCATATCTTTGGCGATGGACAGCGCTTCTTCATATTTCTTTTCGCGGATCAGGCGGGCAAATTTTCGTGAACCGCTCACATTGGTGCGTTCCCCGATATTGATGAAGTTGCTTCCCTGAAAAATGGTCAGGGGTTCCAGCCCGCTTAGTTTAAGACCAGGCTGGTGGGAAATCTTCTTCCTGACCGGCTCGTTGGCTGCCAGTCTGGCAAAGTGGCGGATATGATCGGGGGTAGTTCCGCAGCAACCACCGATAATGTTCGTAAACCGGTTGCGGAGAAAATCACGCATATGCAGTCCCATTTCTTCGGGCGACTGATCGTACTGCCCGAACTGGTTGGGCAGGCCGGCATTGGGATAGGCGCTCACATAAAACGGTGCTTTATGGGCCAGTTCTTCAATATATGGGCGCATTTCTTCGGCGCCCAGCGCGCAGTTAAATCCGATGGAGAGCAAATTGATGTGCGACAGCGAATTAAGGAAAGCTTCGGTGGTTTGTCCCGAAAGCGTTCTTCCGCTTTTATCGGTAATGGTACCGGAAACCATGACCGGAATCTGAAGATTCTTTTCGCTCAGCACTTCTTCAATGGCCATCAGGGCGGCCTTGGCGTTGAGGGTATCAAAAATGGTTTCCACCAACAGCACATCCACGCCGCCGTCCACCAAACCTTCGGTTTGTATGCGGTAAGCCGCTTTCATCCGGTCGAAGGTTACGGCCCGGTAAGCGGGATTATTTACGTCGGGAGAGAGGGAGGTGGTTTTATTGGTAGGACCGAGGGCGCCGGCTACAAACCTTGGTTTTGCCGGATTCAGGGCGGTAAACTCACCGGCGGCCTCGCGGGCAATCCGGGCTGCCTGCAGGTTGATTTCGTAGGCATATTCTTCGGTATGGTAATCTTCCTGCGAAATGGGGGTGCCATTAAAGGTGTTGGTTTCGATGATATCGGCCCCGGCATCGAGGTACTGCCGGTGGATCTCGAGGATCACATCCGGACGGGTAAGGCAAAGGATATCGTTATTGCCTTTCAGCGGGTGCGGATGATCTTTGAACCGGTCGCCCCTGAAATCGGTTTCCGTGAGGTGATGCCGCTGGATCATGGTTCCCATAGCGCCGTCGAGTACCAATATGCGATGTTCAAGTTCCTGGTATATATTGTATTTGTGAGTCATGGTCAATAATATTTGGTGCAAAAGTATCTAAATTTGAATGAATCATTTCTTTCGTACATTTACAACTGAAAGTACTTCATAAATTTTTAAATCCTATCCTATGAAATCAAGTTTATTCCGGTTAGTATTGTTTACAGGATTATTAAGTATTTTTAATCCGGTTGGTTCGCAAGGCCTGGTGATTAATCATACCTCCACAACCCTGGAGCAGGTTCCCGTCGAATGGATTCAGGTTGCCCGTTCGCAATTCCGTATCTGGTACGGACATACTTCGCATGGCAGCCAGATTACCACCGGCATGCAAAATCTTCAGTCGCATTACGGAGCGCCGTATATTTATAATTCTTCAGGAACCGGAGGCGCCTTGTCATACCAGGAATTAACGTGGGCTGATCTGGGTCATAACGGGGATCTCTACTGGGAGCAGCTCACGCGGCAACAACTCAACAGTCAGGGCAATAACCGGAATGTGGTGATATGGTCGTGGTGCGGAGGCGTTTCGGATAATACGGTACAGGGGATCAACATTTACCTGAATGCGATGAACCAACTGGAGCTGGACTATCCCAACGTAAAGTTTGTTTATATGACCGGGCATCTGGATATCTGGTCGGACGCCAATCTGAAAGCCCGTAACCAGCAAATCCGCGATTACTGTATCTCCCATAATAAAATCCTGTTCGATTTTGCCGATATTGAAAGTTTTAATCCGGACGGGGTTAATTTTCCATATGCCAGTGACGACTGCAGCTATTACCAGGGCCCCGGGTGGGGTTATCTGGGCAACTGGGCTGAAGAATGGTGTTCGGCCCATCCCGGTTCCGACCTGTGCTGGAACTGCGACTGTGCCCATTCACAGCCCCTCAATTGCAATTTGAAAGGCAGGGCATTCTGGTGGATGATGGCAAAAATGGCCGGTTGGAACCCGGAGCAATCCACCTTTTATGTCGATAAAAACAATCCTGCAGCCAGCGATGCCAATCCCGGAACGGCTGCTCTTCCGTGGCTTACCCTGCAGCATGCGGTAAATCAGGTACAAAGCGGAGATACGGTAAAAGTAGCCGGGGGAACCTATTATGAGAATATTCAGATTCCTGATAATAAAGGAATAGGTCTCTTCGGTGGATTTGAATCCGGCAATTTTAACCAGAGAGATCCGGCGCAGCATGAAACCATCATTCACGGAAGTGCAGGCTCACCAGTAGTTACCATCCAGTACTCAGGAGGGTATGGCGATTCTCAGCACTTTGAAATAGATGGTTTTACCCTTGAGAACGGGCAAAGGGGAATACTTGCCCAATCATGGGGTAATGGGGGTACAGGCTATTTAACCGTTTCAGGAAATATTATCCGGAATAATGGCGGTTTAACCGGTTCCAACGATTTTGGAGGCGGGATTCATTCAGCCGGAATGGTGCCCGGGATCGTGAATAACCAGATTCAGGGCAACAGTTGTGGAAAAGGGGGAGGCATTTTCGTGGATTACCGGTCAACGGATTTCCCGGTAAGGATTGAAGGCAATACCATAGAAGATAACGAAATCTGGTCGGATCACGGAGCGGGAGGATATGTATCCGCTTATACAGGGATCATAAAGACTAACCATTTTATCAATAATACCATCCGGGAAGTCTGGGGCTGGGGCGGCGGACTGATTATCGACGGGAATCAGTTTGCCGGATTCAGTGACGAAATATTTCTGGAACTGTCCGGCAATACTTATAGCGGAAACACGGTTCCGTCGGGCGGTTCAGGGGTATTTGCCGATGAAGGCGCCAATGTAAGGATGAGTAATGAGCTCATCGTTAAAAATATCTGTACCGGTTCCGGCAGCAGCGGAGCCGTTTATGTGGATGGGGAAAGGGCTGACAGCCATGCCAGAACCATCCTGCTAAACTGCACTGTGGCGAATAATACCGGGAGCGGAAATAGTACCGGTCATGCCATTTGTGTGGAAGGGGGTTCTGAAGTGATCGCTACCAACGGGATTTTTTATGGAAATCAGTCTGCGAATAATCAGACAGATTTTTATGTGGATGCTTCTTCTTCACTGTTGGTTGATTATTCAATTTATATGAATGGAAATTCTGGTGAAGGAACCTTTTTTATTGATTACAGCAGTAAGGTGGATCCCCTTTTTGCCGATACCGCGGCAGCCGATTATCACCTTACATCGAGAGGCGGCCGGTGGAATCCGGTATCCCTAACCTGGATAACCGATCCGGTTCACAGTCCGGGAATCGATGCCGGAAATCCTGCTTCAGACTTTTCCAATGAACCTATTCCCAATGGAAACAGGATTAATCTGGGGTGCTATGGCAACACCCTCTATGCTTCCAAATCTTCAGCAGCCACCTACCAGGTGGGGCCTGCCCGGTCTTATCAAACTTTGCAGGAAGTAGCCGGCTTGCTGCTTCCCGGAGATATTGTGGAAGTGGATGGCGATAATACGTACCCGGGCGGAGTCATTTTTACCCAACCGGGAACTGCTTCACAAAAAATTACCATCAGGGGTATCCGGATTAACGGCAACAGGCCGGTATTATCTGGAGGTGCCAATACGGTAACCTTCAGCACTCCCTGGCCCTATACCGGCCCGGAAGGCGCGCATCATTATGTTTTCGAAGGATTTGAAGTGACCGGGGGAAGCGTCAGGGGGATTTTTCATCAGGCACAGGACCTGACCATCCGCGACTGCCTGGTACACGACTGTCCTGCTCACGGAATCCTGGGCGCCGACCAGGGCTCCGGTTCCCTGCTCCTCGAGTATACCGAAGTGTATAACTGCGGCTTCAGCGAAGGGCGACATCAGATCTATATGGCTACCGATGAGGTAAATAATCCCGGAAGCGTGTTCAGGATGCAGCACTGCTATATCCACGACGGGAACGGGGGCAACAACGTAAAATCAAGGGCCGAACGCAATGAAATCTATTACAACTGGATTGAAGGCGCCTTCTACCATGAGCTGGAACTGATCGGAGCCGATGAAGATGCCTGTGGGGGCGATCAGACACTGGTACGCGAAGACAGCGACGTGGTGGGCAATGTGCTTATAAAGAAGTTAACAGCTGCCAGTAATAATCCCGATTTTTCCGTGATGCGGATTGGAGGCGATGGTACGGGCGAATCAATGGGACGTTACCGGTTTCTGAATAATACCATCATTACCGGCACTGGGCCGGTTTTCAGAATTTATGACGCCCTGGAATCGGTGGAAATCCACAACAATGTTTTTTACAATCCATCAGGAGATGTATTGTTTAAAAGAACCGTGGAAGCCAACTGGGTTACCGGCGAAGAGGTGATCACAGGTGTAAATAACTGGGTAAAAACGGGAACCATGGAGTTGCTGGCTCAATTAACCGGCACCCTCACCGGGGATGATCCGGGATTTATGGATGCTGCCGGGGAGGTGTTTATTCCTGCTGCCCTCAGCGACCTGCTCAATTCCGGGATGTTGCCCGTAAATTCACTCCCCGGATTTGAGTTTCCCAATCCGTTGCCTTTGCCGTTCAAGCTTCCTCCCAATGGTGGCATTGAAGAAGTTAATACTGCGCAGGACAGAGAAATCACCGGTAATATAGATATCGGCGCTTTTGAATACCAGGGCGGATTGCCTTACTACACCATTTCACCTTCATCTTTAGATTTCGGAACGGTTTTCACCGGTGAAAGCCTGGCCACCCAGATTTCTATTGTCAATGAAAGCGAGGTGCCCGTGGTGATTGACAGCATCAGAGCGGAACCGGACGTATTCATTATTCCGGCATTTACCTATCCGGTAACGGTCATTGACAGTTTTTCACTGGAAGTGATGTTTGAGCCGGCTGAAAACCTGAATTATTCCGGTTCATTGACGGTATATGCTTCCCAGTCGTTCAACAAAGTGGTACCTTTAACGGGAACAGGCTATGAGGAGCAATCAGGATCGGTTCACGTTTCGGGAGAGGTAACGGGTTTATGGGCAGGGTACGATACTCTTTTTGTGGATGGAAACATTATAGTACCCCTTGGAGAAACCCTTGAAATCTTACCGGCTGAAGGCGGAACCGCGGTTATGTTTAACGGTCCGTACTCTATATCCGTTTTTGGAAAATTACGCCTGATGGGAAATCAGGCGGATTCCCTCACTTTTTTCGCCCTTGATTCTGAAACGGGCTGGGAAGGCATCCGGTTTATCAATACTTCTTTGAATGGTCAGGGAAATTCGGAAATGCTGTATTGTACTTTCAGAGACGGGAGAAATATCGCAAAGGCTGATGGGATGGGAGGCGCTATTTCGGCCGGATCCAGCTCCAATCTGGTTATTAGCGATTGTAAATTTGTTAACAATCAGGCTGTTAATGGCGGAGCCATATATCTGAGTTATTCTTCCCCAACTATTAGTGATTGCGAAATGGCTTACAACCATGCAATCGAATCGGGAGGAGGAATTTATACCGGATATGATTCCAGTCCGCAAATTACCAGCCTGAACGGTCATCATAACATTGCCTTTGAAGGGAATGGAGGGGGTGTTTTCATTCAATACGGCAGCGCCCCTGTGTTTCAATATGGAAGTATCAGCAATAATACAGCTTCCGCTGGCGGGGGAATAGCCTGTTCTTCAGATCAGGCCGTTTTTTCGTATCTTGATATTTCCGGGAATGTTGCCAACGGGGAATGGGCGGCAGGAGGCGGAATGGCCTGTAATGCCAACCCGTTGATATCAAATTGTACAATCAGTAATAACTATTCAAATGGCAGTGGTGGAGGGATCAGCTGCAATTTTGAAAACAGTCCCGTGATTGAATATTGCACCTTTACCGGCAATCAGGCGCAGTATGGAGGAGGCATGGCCTGCCTGTACAGTTCCGGTCCCCGTATCAGTCATTCCTGGTTCCGGAATAATGAAGCGTATTATGGATATGGCGGGGGTATGTATGTTTGGGAAGGTTCTGAGCCCGTTTTGCATGCTGTGGAATTTGAATCCAATTATGCAAAGGGAGAAGGAGGTGCCCTCTTCATCTATAATGCATCAGGAACTTATACAAATATTGTTGTTAAAAACAACCAGTGTGATGTCAGGGGAGGCGGCATCTGGGTCGGGTATCATTCATCCCCGGTGTTTTATAATGGGCTCATTTATGGCAACAACTCCGATTGGGGAGGCGGAATGATCTTTTTACAGAATACCGGACAGCCGGTACTTCACAATTTAACACTTTCAGGCAACCATGCCCATGCTTCGGGAGGTGGAATAGCCTGTGATGGGGGAAGTCCGAAGTTTTACAGTACAATTTTTTGGGGAAATACTGCGGTGGAGCAGGGTAACAATGTGTATCTGCATGTACCGGAATCGGATCCGTTTTTTAATTATTGCCTGATTAAAAACGGGGTTGCCGGTTTTGGAGGTGACGGATCCGGATCAAATTATGATATTTCCCGTTATCTGAATAACCTCGAAATTAATCCGCAATTTGTCAGCCCTACGGAAAATAACTATAACCTGATGATAAACTCACCGGCCATTAATCACGGGTTGTACGATACCACCGGATTTTATCTGCCTGCAGTTGATCTGAACGGCAATTCACGAATTGCCGATTACCTCCTCGATATGGGTTGCTATGAAAACCAGGATTATGGATCGCCTCAGCAAACGTTAGTTATTCCGGCAGGCTGGAGCGGGATTTCTTCCTTCCTGATTCCCTATTTTCCTCAATTGGAACAATTGTTTGAACCGGTGGGCGAAAATCTCGTAATCCTGCAAAACCCGGACGGGGTTTACTGGCCTGGCCAGAATATCAATACCCTTGGCAGCTGGAATCCGGACAAGGGATATCTGGTGAGATTGCTGCAAAGTGCCAGCCTGACTATTCCCGGAATCCTCAATGAAAACCTTTCCCTTGATCTTGCCGCAGGCTGGAACCTCATTCCGGTATTAAACTCATGCGGAATAACGGCTGCAGAGGTATTCTCACAACTGGGCTACAACCTGGTAATGATCGCTGAACCTGCCGGTACAGGCATTTTCTGGCCTAAACAGAATGTTTATTTGCTGGATATGCTTGAATCCGGAAAATCCTATTACATGCTGGTAACTAATTCCTCCAATTTGAATTTTGCGGAATGTGATGTGAAAAAGTAGATTCAGGTCTTTTTAATAAACGAAGGTGGTTTCCCTCTGTTTGATCTCGAAATATTCAAGACCTTCCGGGGTAGCGATGGATCTTACGAAACTGTCGAACATTACTTCGAAGAGCGTTTGAAAGGAAAATTTTTCCGGAGGGAAAAACTCGGGTTTATGAAGGTCGATCAGGCGGCTGATATACAGGCGGCTGACCAGTTCAATCGGAAAGTCAGGACGGTACATTCCCTGGCTGATACCCTTTTGCAGGTTGATCTTGATCTTCTCAAAAATAAAATCGGTTCGCTTTTTAAAATGATCTGCATAAATTTCAGGGTACTGATGTTTGAGGGCAATGGTGAGCGACGGGGTAACATGCCGGTATTTACGGGCCATTTCCTTACTTACTATGAATAAAATATCGATGGCATTCATTCCTTCAAAATTAAACTCATCAAATATTACCTTAAAAGATTCCCGCTCAAGATCCAATACTTTCTCCACTACTTCATTTTCATTTTTAAAATAGGTGAAAAGTTCTTTTTTAGTGATCTTTATTTTTTTACAGATGTCGGAAACGGTGATTTTGGTAATCTCTTCGCTTAAAGCAATATCCCTTATTTTATATAGTATTTCTTGTACTTTTTCGTCCATATCAGGTGTTGGTTATGCAAATCAGAGGTTAAGAAGTCGTTACTTTTTGATTAAAATTTCTTATGCAAATATATAAATATCATTTTACGTAGCTCATTTTCCTTATTTGCCTCTGATCGTCGGTAATCAGTGAAAACCAGTAGATTCCGGTATTCAGGGAATATGTTGAGGGATCAAAAAATGCTGTATATTTTCCGACAGAGTGTTTTTCACGATCGATCAGCCGGGTGATTTCTCCTCCGTAAATATCATGAACGGTAAGGGTTACACGGGTATCTTTCCGGATTTTGAAGGAGAAGTTGGTTGAACCGGTGAACGGATTGGGATAGTTTTGTTCGAGTTCATGCCGTTCATCAAAAATGGAACCCTGTGCCGGTGATGAAACCCAGTTGGCATCAATGATGGCGGTCCACAGGCTTGACTGGCCGTTGTCGAACCTGGTCCAGATGGGACGGATAACATTATCATGAGCGTCGATGTTATTATAGTCACCGAAAAACTGGCTTGAGAAGGGCACAAAGGGGGATTCGCTGATTTTAAAATTGGTGAAGGTTTCGCCTCCATCCTTTGAAACAGCCATATAGACATCGGTGTTGTTATCATTGTAGCTTCGGCGGTCGTAAAAAACAAAATACAGGTAGCCGGTGATCTGGTCGATGGCCATCCAGGTGAGGAACTGGTGTTTTCCCGGAGGATCATCATTTACCCGTTTTGGTTCGCTCCAGGTATTGCCCTGATCGGTGGATTTCACCAGCCAGATGTCGGTGTCATCGGCTCCGTTTCTCTGATCGGCAAAATTGATGTAAACAGTACCTCTGTATGGCCCGTCACTGAGATCGCAGCAGGTAACCGGCATACCGTTGGAACGGTCGAGACCGGGGATGGTAAGGTCCCAGCCTCCCGGGTGTTCATTCACAAAAATATCCTGATCCAGCCAGGTTTCCCCTTCGTCGAAAGAGCGGTCGAATACAATACCTTCCGGTCCTGACCAGGAAACATATACTTCGCCGTTGGGACCGATGCATGGAACTGCCCCTTCCACGGTCAGGTCGCTGTCGATACAATTACCTCCTTTTTCGCTGAGTCTGAATGCCGGGCTCCAGGTTTCGCCCCCGTCGGTGGATTTGGAAAACATGATCAGGGTACTGTCGAGGTAATAAGAGCTGCCATACTGGTCGAACTGCGTCCAGGTAACAAAAATATGATTGTTGGTTCGGTTTACGGCTGCCCAGTGCTTGTCCTGAGCCTTCGCTCCGTTTAAACCCATGTAGGTACCTACATTCCAGTTATACCCTCCATTAACTGATTTCTGGCAAACGATCCGGTCGATCCAGTTGCCTGAAGGCGGCCACGAAAGATGGAAAAAATAGTAATGTCCTGCCGTGTCAATCATCATAACGGGGTCGCCCCACACTCCGTAAAGGGAGGAACTCAGTTGTCCGTATTGCCAGGTAAGGCCTCCATCTTCCGAGAAATAGTAATTGTTGATATTGGCACCGGCCAACATGCGCTGGGTATTGGTGGGGTCAATGACAACAGAAGGTTCGTTGGGATAGTTCTGGTTTCCGACCATGATATTGGGATGTTGGGCGGCTGCCGGTAATGCCAGGATGATTAAGGCGACAAAACAGATTAAAATGCTTTTTACATTTGTCATGAAATAATTCGGATTAACAGGTTTATATTGTTCAGAGTCCTTAAATTTCAACAGGTTGCCAGCCGGCCGAATTAAAGGTAAATACTGATGAAAAGCCAAGATCTTTCAGCATGGTCACGGTTTCATCAAAATACAGGGAAATCTCGGCAGGCTGATGGGCATCGGAACTCAGAATGACCGGGATATTCATTTCGTTGATCTGTTTGAGAATTTGAACATCAGGAAAAAGGGAAAGGCTTCTTTTTTTGTAGAGGCCGCGGGTATTAACTTCCACAACAGTATGGTTTTGCCGGATAAGAGCGAGCGTATCTGACACAAGGTTACGGTACCATTTTTCTTCCCCGGTGAAATAGCGGTTCCGGTTATGCATGGTAATTTTATCAAGATGGGCGACCACATCCGGCTTCTCCTGTTCAATCATCTGCATTACCTGACGGTAATAGGTTGTAACTGCATTTACCACATTTCCTCCGAAAATTTCCTTTAATCCTTCATCATAGGTTTCCACCCTGGGGCCATCGATGAACCACAAGCGGTCGTCGTCTTCCTTTTTTAACAGGTGAACGCCGCCAATCAGGTACTCGAGGCCGGCTTTTTCTCTCCAGGTTTGAAAAGGGGCGGTGATTCCGGGAATATAGTCGGCTTCAATACCTAAAAATACGTTGATTTTTCCGGAATACTGATTTTTCAGATCCTTAATTTTTCGGGAATAATCCAGCAATGACTCATCGCTCTGAATGGCAAACCGGTTTTCGAAGGGAAGGGGCGAATGATCGGAAAACCCGATGGATGAAAATCCCTGATTAATGGCTTCTTCAGTGTAAACCTCAGGATCATGGGAACCATCGCTGAAGCGGGTGTGAGTATGATAATTGGATAAAATATTTATAACAGGCATATTTACGAAGATATTTTGGGTTGTCTTTCAACAGTTTTGATGAGATAAAGTTTATCGTTCCGCCTTACCAGTTTGGTAACGGGAATGGAACATTTCACCCCTTTTTCTGCCCGGATAACCGCACCGTTATCATCGTGCAGTTCTGTGATGACGCCTTCGTACACGCCTGTTGAGGGGCCATGGATCTGAATGGAATCGCCCACGGTAAGGGATTCATTTTCAATCAGAATTTCGGCAACACCCAACCTGGGAAAATAATTGGTGATTTTACCGGAATAAGCTTTGGTGTGAGTGGATTTGGAGCCATAAATATCCGACCATTCTCCCATTTTACGGCCCAGGTAGTAACCTTCCCAGAATCCACGGTTATACACGGAGTTGAGTTTTTGGGTAAGTTTTTCAATGAGTTCGGGGGTGTAATTTCCGTTTTCCAGGGCCATTACCGCTTCTTTATAGCAGGAAACAGTGGTTTTTACATATTCGGGTGACCGGCCGCGGCCTTCTATCTTCAGGATACGAACACCGGCATTCAGCATCAGGTCAATGATACCAATGGTGCAAAGATCTTTGGGCGACATGATGTATTTGTTGTCGATCTCCAGTTCGGTATCGCCGCCCATTTCTTTTACATGATAAGGCCGGCGGCATAACTGAAGGCATTTGCCACGGTTGGCGGATGCATTCAGGTTGTCGAGGCTCAGGTAGCACTTGCCGGAAATGGCCATACACAGCGCTCCGTGGGCAAACATTTCAATCTGTACCAGCTTTCCGGAAGGACCGGTAATTTTCTCCTTTTCAATGGCCGCGGTGATGGCGGCCACCTGGCTGAGGTTAAGTTCGCGGGCCAGCACCATCACATCGGCAACCCGGGCGTAGTATTTCACGCTTCTGATATTGGTGATGTTGCACTGGGTGGAAATATGGATTTCCATATCTTGCTCCGATACGAACTGGATTACTGCAGGGTCGGAGGCGATGATGGCGGTGATACCGGATTTTTTGGCCATCGTAACGATTTCCTCCAGTTCGTCCATCTCTTCATCGTACATCACCGTATTGAGGGTGAGGTAGCTTTTCACCTTCATGCGTCGGCAAAGTGTGGCAATTTCAGGAAGATCGGAGGCGGTAAAGTTGCGGGCGGAGCCGGCTCTCATATTCAGATTGCCCACCCCGAAATACACCGATCCGGCACCCCCCTGAATGGCAGCTAACAAAGATTCTTTGGAGCCCGCCGGGGCCATGATCTCAATTTCGGAAGAAAGAATGGTGTTGTGGTGATTCATGATTTCATTCAGGAGGCAAAAATAGTGAAGATTTTGGCAGGTCTTTCACGGATTAATTCGACAATTCGATGGTATGACAATTCGACAATACTATTATGTATTATTCTAATGTGTCCTATTGTGCCTAATGTGGTTCAATATAAAACCACATTAGGCACAATAGGACACATTAGAAATACAATATTCAGGAATTTGGAAAACTTGGAATCCGGGAGATAAAAGATAAGTTAACCTAACGAACAGTATTTCAGTTCATAATTTATAATTCATAATTCTTTACTTCTATTTGTAATTAGTAAAAATAATTTATAATTAATTAACAGATTCCCAACCGGGGAATATGAGTTAATTATCTAATTTTGCGTCAGATATCAATTCTCCTGATCTTATATTGCTTGTAACCGTTTTTACGATTTGAATTCTTAAGGGATTCAATATCCTCTGTATGGGGTGCTAATGTTATGTATTATCATGATTATTAGCCGGTTACGTTTGTTGTGATCAGGTTAATATAATGCCATTTAACCAGACAAACATGACGACAATTACACGTTTTTTAAATTTCACCTCAAATATTAGTTTTCTGAAAAGTACAGGGATGCTGCTCTTTGCAGCGGCGATGGCGGTTACAGGTACTGCCCAGAACCTATCGGATTTCAGAAGTAAAACCTCGGGAAACTGGAATACTGCCGGCACCTGGGAAACTTTCGACGGTTCAGACTGGGTAAGCGCAGTCACAGCTCCCAACAGCGCTGCGGGTGTTATTACCATCCGAAACGGTCATACGGTGACTGTTAACAGTTCAGTAACTGCCGATCAGATTGAACTGGAAGGCGATGGATTCCTTACCATTGCTGCCGCGCTCACCCTTTCAGATGGCTCCGGAAATGATCTGACCGTGAACGGTACGCTCAATTTTCAGTCGGGGAGTATCATTGGACCCGGAAATGTGGTGATTGGATCTTCAGGAATCCTTGCCATCACCACCACCAATTCCAAAATTCTGGAGGCAAACCTTACCAACCACGGAGTGATCAACTGGAACGACGGGGGCATCAACTTCTCGGCCAATCCGGTAATTACCAATCACGGAACCTGGAACCTCAACGGGAATTACAATACCTCAACCTGGTTTACCACGGGCTCGGTGGTCAACAGCGGAATCATTTCCAAAAACAGCAGCGGAACATCCACTTTTGGGGGACTGAACACCTTTGATAATTCCGGTAGTCTGGTTCTGAACAGCGGAATCCTGTCGTTCAATACCGGCACTTTCAACAACTCGGGAACCATCAGCTTTAACGGAGGAACCCTGAATACCAGCAGCAGTTTTGTGCTGAATCATAATACCGGTTCTGTTATCGGGGGCAGTGGCATTTTTACCAATGGCGGAACGTTTAAGCTGAATATTGACCTGAGCATTCCTTCAACTTTAAATTTCAGCACTACAGGGACTATCGACGGAAACGGCAACCTGACCCTGAATATCGATTTTACTTTCTCAGGAACCATTAAAGGAAACGGGTTTCTGCTGTTTAATGAAAATGCGGTTTGGAACGGAGGTATATTGGCCCGACCCACCCAGAATGTGGCCGGCAAAACATTAACCATCGCCACCAGTAATACTAAAAACCTCGATGCGCCCCTTACCAATAACGGCACCCTCGACTGGCAGAACGGATCCATTGCCTTTTCCAATACGCCCACGCTGACCAATAACGGCACCTGGATCATCAGCGGAAACAATACCACCACCACCTGGTTTACCAATGGCAATATGGTGAATACCGGAACCATCACCAAAACCAGTTCTGGTACCTCGACTTTTGCAGGGATAACTACCTTTGAAAATTCCGGCACCTTCAATTTTAATGCGGGTACGGTTCAGTTAAATAATGGCACCTATAACAACACCGGAAACATGATTTTCAATTCCGGGATACTCAACACCGGCAGCAGTGTCACTCTTAATCATAACACCGGTTCGTTTATTTCCGGAAGCGGCAGTTTCAATAACGGGGGAACCTTAAAACTGAACATGGATATGGTTTTCGCTTCTTCCCTTCTTTTCAGCAATACCGGGACCATTGAAGGTAATGGCAATCTGACCATAAATAACGACTTCGCTTTTTCGGGAATTATCAGGGGAAGCGGATTACTCCAACTAAATGAAAATGCGGTATGGAGCGGAGGCAACCTGGCTCGTATTACCCAGCAGCCTGCCGGAAAAACATTTACCCTGGCCGGCACAAGCACAAAAAATCTCGACGCCCACCTTACCATTAACGGAACGCTCGACTGGCAGGGAGGAACCATAGCTTTTTCCAATACGCCCACGCTTACCAGTAACGGCTCGTGGATCATCAGCGGAAACAATACCACCACCACCTGGTTTACCTCCGGAAATATTGTGAATACGGGAATTATAACTAAAACCAGTACAGGAACCACCACCTTTGCCGGAATATCATCCTTTCAAAATAGCGGAACTGTGAATTTCGAGGCAGGAACTGTTATCTTCAGTACCGGAACATACAACAATTCCGGAAACCTGCTCTTTAATTCCGGAAACCTCAGTACCGGCACCAGCGCCACCCTCCATCATAATGCAGGTTCGGTGATTACCGGAACCGGCAGTTTCAGTAATGCCGGAACCTTCAAACTGAACATCGACCAGGTTTTCCCATCCACCCTCCTTTTCAGCAGTACCGGCACCATTGACGGTTCCGGGAATCTTACCCTTAACAATGATTTCACTTTCTCTGGCACCATTAAAGGAACCGGGCTACTATTCCTGAATGAAAATGCCACCTGGAATGGCGGAGAGTTAATCAGGGCGGTTACCGTGCCTGCCGGAAAAACCTTTTCAGTGGCTATGAGCAACACCAAATTTCTTAATACCACTCTTACCAATAACGGGACATTGAACTGGATGGATGGCACGATCGCTTTTTCAAATACCCCGACTCTGACGAACAACGGACACTGGATGATTACCGGAAACAACACCACTACCACCTGGCTGACCAGTGGCAACATCATTAACGCGGGAACCATAAGCAAGACCAGCACCGGAACTACTACCTTCAACGGAGTAACTTCCTTTACCCATGAGCCTTCCGCTTACATAAAAGGGGTGGGTACCCTGGCGATGGGTGCTACCACGTTTAACAATAATGGGATTATCAAACCGGGAAATTCACCCGGTATCCTCATATTCAACAATCAGCAACCCTTGTCGGCCAACAGTACGCTGGAGATTGAACTGCTCGACAATTCCGGCCCGGGAACGGGTCATTCCCAACTCCAGCGTAATGCTAACCTAACCCTGAACGGCACCCTGAAAATTGTGGATTCGGGCAATGTTCCCGATGGTACGTATATCATCATCTCATTGTCTTCAGGTACTATTTCGGGCAATTTTATCAATACCGATATGCCTGCCGGATTCAGTTACCAGGTTTCGGGGAACACTGTTTCGGTGATCAAAAATACAGCTACCATCGCCTGCCCCAATAACAGAACGGTAACCGCGCCTTCAGGTCAATGTAATGCGCAGGTTAACAACCTTGATCCCGTGATTGAAGAGGGGCAACCTTATTCCTATACGCTCTCGGGGGCTACCACGGGAAGCGGCAACGGTACGGCAAGCGGCCTGTTCTTTAATGCAGGGGTTTCCACCGTAACCTATACCATGACCAATAATCCGCAGAATTTCTGTTCGTTTACCGTTACCGTGAATACCAGTGTCACCCCATCGGTGTTCATTTTGGCTTCATCCTCCAATATCTGCCCGGGGGATAATGTGGTTTTCACTGCATTTCCGTCCAATGGCGGAACGCCCGTTTATCAGTGGACACTCAACGGACAGAATGTAGGAACCAACAGTAACAGTTATGAAACGGATACACTGGAAAACGGGGATGTGGTGTCGGTTTCCATGGCCTCGTCCTTGTTCTGTGCCCAGCCTGCCACAGTGAATTCCAATCCGGTAACGGTTACCGTAAATCCGGATACTCCGCCCACGGTAACCATTTCAGCTTCCAACACCACGGCCTGCCAGGGTCAAACGGTCACTTTTACGGCCACCCCCGGCAATGCAGTTTCACCTTCTTATCAGTGGAAAATCAATGGTCAGAATGCAGGGAGCAACAGTTCGGTATTTTCAGAGAATACCCTGACTAACGGAGATGTAGTGTCTGTTGTGCTGACGACATCGGCACAATGTGCATCGCCCAATTTTGCCATATCCAATGAGATCACGATTACGGTTCCGGAACCCATGATTCCTTCGGTAACCATTGAGGCTTCTGCCACTGAAATCTGTGCCGGAGACCCTGTAACATTCACAGCCACACCGCAAAATGGCGGTAATCCCGTTTATCAATGGAAAGTGAACGGCCAGAATGCCGGAACCAACAGCCCCGTATTCACCCCATCCAACCTGCAGAACGGAGCCACCGTTACCGTGTATTTATTTTCGGACCTCACCTGTGCGGTAAATCCTGCCATTTCAAACAGCATCGCCATTATTGTAAAACCTGTACCCGTAGTCACTATTACCGGAACAAACCAGTTTTGCGAAGGCAGCTCAGCTACACTGACTGCATCTGAGGGTGAATCATGGCTTTGGAATACGGGGGCCACCACTCAGAGCATCACGGTAACTTTGCCCGGAACTTATTCTGTTACTGTAACCAACGATTTTGGTTGCAGCGGATCGGCCTCCTTTACCGTATTGCCTTTCCCGGCCCCGACCGGTTCTTTGAGTCTGGTAGCTCCGGCCGACAGTACCTACGGAGTTGCCGAACCGGTTTCGTTTTCATGGACACCTGCCGTTAATGCCACGGCCTATGACCTGTACATCTGGAGAACCAACCAGCAGAAACCTCTTCAGCCAACAGTAGCCGGATTAACTGGTACTACTCATACCTACACCGAATATCTGAACAAGAATTTTATCTACCTGTGGCAGGTTACTGCCCGGAATCTCTGCTCCCAAAGCGAAAGCCCGGTTCACCTGTTCTCGTTTTACGTATTCACCGATCTGACTGCCGGAAACGTGACTTCGCCTGCAACCGCAGTGGCCGGAACCACTGTTCCGGTGAGTTTCACGGTAACCAATACCGGCAGTGTGGGCACCGGCATCATTCCCTGGAAAGACGAGGTGTACCTTTCCAACTTTCCTGAATTCAATGCAGGTTCGGCCATTTTAGTGGCATCGCCCAATAATGTTTCAGCCCTTGCCCCGGGTCAGAGTTATACCCAAAACCTGAATATCACGATTCCGCAATTCATTGAAGGTGAGTATTATATCTTTGTAAGAACGGATGCTTTCAACATCATTCAGGAAACGGATGAAGCCAATAACATGTCACGAACCATCAACCCGGTGTCCGTTTCATTGCCGCCTTATCCCGATTTAGCGGTAGCTGAAGTACAATCGCTCAGCGGAAATATTATTCCGGGAGAAAGCCTCACGGTAGGCTGGAGCGTTCAGAATTCTGGAAATGCTGCGGCCGTGGGTGGCTGGAGTCAAAGGATTTCAGTCATTAACGGTTCTCAGGTGTTCATCATCGGGTATCTGCCCTATAACGGCATCCTTGAACCCAACGGCATCCTTTCACAAAGTTCCACCGTTACCATTCCCCAATTACCTGGTTTTGAAGGAGAGGTATATCTGCAGGTGCGGCTTACCCCTAACTCCGGGTTGATTGAAAAACCCAACGGTTCTGCCAACAATACCGCCTTATCGGCCCAGACATACTTAATGGAGAAAAGAATGTTCGTCACCCTGCCGGTGCAATCCATCCAGGAAAATTCATCTTCAGTCATTCAGGGTACGATATACCGGAGTGGCAGTACCGCGAACGCTATGACCATAAGCCTTTCAGCCTTGCCGGCAGGAAGGGTCACCCTGCCCGTTTCGGTCACCCTGCCGGCCAATTTGTCTTCTGTTCCGTTTACTTTGACTTCCATCGACAATATTTTGGTTGAAGGGAATATACCGGTCGATATTGTTGCTTCGGTCTCCGGATATCCCGATGCCGGCGCTTCCTTAACGGTCATCGACAATGAGGTACCCTCACTTACGGCCCAGTTTAATGAAACCGAAGCTTACGAAGGCGATACGGTTCAGCTGGTACTTATCCGCAGCCTGGTTACTTCTTCACCATTGACTATTGCCTTGACCACCAGCAAACCCAATCAGATCAGTCTCCCGGCAACGGCACAGATATTAGGCGATGAAGCATCAGTTGTCGTGAATATTCCGGTGGTAAGCAATAATGTTCCGGAACTTACCGAAACCCTTACAATTAACGCTTCGGCAACAGGCTATATCCCCACCTCTGCCTCCCTTACCATTCATGATGATGATTTACCCCAATTATCCTTTACGGTAAGTCCTTCCACAATTTCGGAAGGGGGCGGTTCATTTGCGGCCTTTGGCACGGTACAGCTTTCGGCTCCGGCCAATGGAAATACCCAGATCATGATTACCGTGAACCAGGGCGGGCAATTGTATTTTCCTGCTCAGGTTACCATTCCCAACGGGGCATTTCAGCAGCAGTTCAACATCGGGGCTGTGGATAACGGACAGGTGGATGGCAGCCGCACGGTGAATCTTACGGCTGCTGTCTACATTTCTTCCTGCAATTGTGGCGCTCCGCCTGAAACCGGAGGAGCGGTCACCCAAAGCATTACCATTTTGGATAATGACGGGCCTGCCTTGTCGGCAGTTGCCAATCCGTTCGCTATGCCCGAGAATATCCCCAATGCGGGACATCTCACCATTACCCGTAATACGCCGGGCGGAGATGAAATCCTGGTTTCCATACAGCATGACGGTAACGATGAGATTGTGATAGCCCCAACCGCTGTGATTCCGCAAGGCCAAAATTCGGTGATGGTTCCTTTCGGTACCCTTAACGACGATGTCGAGGACGGCAATCAGATAGTAACGGTAACCGTTGCGGCTACCGGATATGCCACCGGATCGTGCTGGATCATGGTGAGCGACCGGAACCTGCCCGATTATGTGGCTAAAAATCTGACCCTTTCCAGAAATTCCATGCTCATTAATGAAGCGGTGGATATCAGCTTTGAGATTTCCAATGAAGGCTATGCACTGGCTACCAGCGGTGCCGAAGTAAAGTTTTTCCTTTCATCCAATCAGATCATCGATAACAGCGATGTATTATTATCCACCCAAAGTACCCCGACTGCCTTAAGTATCGGCCAGTCTGTAACGGTCAGTCATACGTTTGTTCCCACCGGCGCTGTGGGCAATTTCTTCATAATAGCAGCAGTCAATCAGGGTGGTGTCAAAACGGAGCTGGTAACCATCAATAATACCTCACCCGCACAGGCTCTGGCCATTGCTCCTGATTACACGGCAACTGCGCAGGTCGACGGGGATGTATTCAACGGAACTACCCCGATACTCATAACCGGGATTACCGAAACGGTGGCTAAAAGTCCGGCGCCCGGCAAGGCGGTGGATGTGTATATCATGGTGAATGGCTCGCGCAGGGTATTCAACACCACCAGCGATCAGAACGGTCAGTTCAGTATCAGTTTTACACCCCTTAACGGCGAAGGCGGCGATTATACTTTGGGCGCCTGTTATCCGGGGCAGGGTTTAACTGCTGTGCAGGATGATTTTGTGATCCTCGGCGTTCGAACTCAATCCACAGGACATATTATCTGGGACATGTTCCTGAATGAAACCAGGTCCTTCAGTATTAATCTGGAGAATATCAGCAGTCTGGATGTAAATAATATTCAACTTCAGGTTCTTTCATCGCCACCCGGATGTACCGTCAATGCCACACCCATTGGAAGCCTTGGCGGGAATGCCTTGTCAGCCTTTAATTATTCCATTACCGCCTCTGAAGTAACCCCATCGAACAACTATCAGGAGGTGAAAATGCAACTCATTACTGATGAGGGAACCCGTTTCCGCTTCAGCGGCTGGTTCTACAGCCGGGCCACCAAAGGCAATCTGAAACTGAGCCCGGTAGCGCTGAATAAAGCAATGGTAACCGGCATTACCAATTACGCCGAGTTTGAAATATTAAACAATGGGATGGCAGAAACCGGTCCCATAACTGTGTTACTTCCCGAATTGGAATGGATGTCGCTGGCAACGGTATCCAACGTAATTCCCTCACTGTTGCCCGGTGAAACGGCTAAAGTTACCCTTAAACTTACTCCGGGCGACGATCTGCAGCTCAACAATCCCATTACCGGTCAGTTGGCGCTCCAGGCCACCAATGCCAACGGGATTAATGTACCGTTCTCCTTCGAACCGGTATCGGTAGCTACCGGGAGCCTGCTGGTGGATGTGACGGATGAATATACATTCAATACCGAAGCGGCGCCCCACCTGGCCGGAGCATCGGTTACCGTGCTGCATCCCTATACCGGTGTGGTCATTGCACAGGGAACCACCAACAGCAGCGGGCATTTCCTGATTGAAAACATCACGGAGGGATATTACAATCTGCGCGTCACTGCCGATCGCCACAGCGGTTTTTCCGATATCATATTTGTGGAAAAAGGGATTCTCAATACCGAAGAGGTATTCCTGTCGTTCCAGGCCATCACTTATTCGTGGAATGTGGTTCCCACCATGATTGAGGATGAATATGAAATCAATCTGATTGCCACTTTCGAAACCCATGTTCCTGCTCCGGTGGTGGTGATGAATATGCCCGATTCGGTACCCCAGCTGGGATTCGGACAGACCTTCCCGTTTATTCTGACGGCCACGAACTTAGGATTGATCACGGCCAATGATATCGTGTTAAAATTTCCGGAAGATGAAGAATATGAATTCATTGCCAATGTGAATGTGGCGGACATTCTTCCTCAGTCTACCCTTCAGATTCCGGTGGTGATGAAAAGGAAAGAGACCGCGCAATCGCGGAGCGCTCTCAAATGTAAGGATGTGGCCATCATCTCCTATAAATTCCAGTGTGGCCCCGAAGACCGGGTTGGAATTGCCGTGGATGAAGTGAAGTTTAAGGGTCGGTTTTGCAGCAATGCTGTCTATCCGGTAATCCCTGCTTTCTGTTTTGACTGTTTAAATCCGGGATATCCTCCCACCCAGGGATTTGCAGGTTTTTCGTTCCCGTTTAAAATGCCCACTACCCCATTCCGGAAAAACAAGAACGCCTGCGATCCCTGTCTGGCCGAAGCGTTGAATGCCGCCTGGGACTGCAGCCCGGTTCCCAACTTCTTTTTCACTGAAACTCCTGCAAAATTCGGTTTTACCATCACCGGTAACACCTTGTCAAGCGGTTACGGCTTATACAAGGAATTTATGGAAGGGCTGGATAAGGTCAAATGTGTTTACAATCTGGCGCATTCACTGGGTTGTAAGATCAACGCTGAGTTTTTTAAGGAGCCTGCCAGCGGGCAACGGACCGGAGTTCCTGAAGAGATCATTATTGCGCAGCAGGATCTGTTTATGGTCGACCGGAGTTTGAAGAGTGTGCTGAACATTATTACAGAAAGCTACCATGATTCTGTTTTGACCTCACGGCAGGATTTCCCGGTGTTCCATGATTCAGTGAGTTATTATGCTGAAGAATTTATACCCATTGATGAAATAAAGCAGAACCAGCTTTTGGAGGCATTTGTTGAATCAGACATCGCACCCCTTGAAATGACCGGTTATTTTACCCGCTGGAACAGCACCGTGGAAGCCTGGAACCAGGGAATTTACACCCCCACATCGGAATATCCTAACATTATCGATTCCCTGAAACTGTATGAGTATGCGCTTCATTTCGATACCGCCATGAATTATACCATCGAAAGGGGATTCCAGTCGGTAGGCGAGATGTACAATTTTGCCTTCGACATTTTTGACGGGTATACTGATCAATTGTCCAATGCTGTTTGTGCCACGGTTACCGTACAGTTTTCCCAGACCCTCACCATGACCCGCGAGGCATTTGAGGGAACTCTGACGGTGTTTAACGGGCATGAAACCGATGCTATGGAAAACATCAGTCTCGACCTCGAAATCCGTGATGAAAACGGAACTTTAAGTAATGATCTATTCCAGATTAACGTTTTAACGTTGAACCAGATGACCGGCATCGACGGTACTGGTACTTTGGATGCACAGGTAGAAGGCTCGGTGGTGATTCAGTTTATTCCTGAAAGAGGGGCGGCCCCAGAATTCCCTAAATCGTATTCGTTCGGCGGTACCCTGTCCTATCTGGATCCTTTTACCGGGGAGATTTTTGAGCAGACGCTTTTCCCCGTTACCCTTCAGGTGAATCCCAGTCCGGATCTGTATATCGACTATTTCATGCAGCGCGATATTTTAGGTGATGATGCGCTTACTACACCCATTGAGCCCAGTATCCCTGCCGAACTGGCGGTGATGATCGACAACCGGGGCGCAGGAACAGCCTACAGTGTTACCGTGGAATCGGCCCAGCCGGTAATTATCGAGAATGAAAAAGGGTTGCTGATAGATTTTGCCATTGTCGGCGCCAATCTGGGCGGCAAGCCCAAAAAACTTGGTTTGATGGATGTGGATTTCGGCAATATTGAAGGCGGCAAAACGGCTGTAGGGCAGTGGTGGTTCACCAGCAGTCTGCTGGGGCATTTCATCTCCTACGAGGTTTCGGTCAATCATATGAACAGTTTTGGTAATCCCGACCTGAGCCTGGTGAGCGAAGCCAATATCCATGAACTCATAAAAAGCGTGAGGGTGTATGGCCCGCTGGATGACTCCATCAACGATTTTCTGGTGAACGACAATCCCGACCGGCACGATATTCCCGATGCGCTGTTTTATTCCAACGGCACAGAGGCGCCGGTATATAAAGCCGATACATCACAGCTCAGCGGGGTGGTAACCCTTGCCACACTCAGTGTGGATCTCACCGTAACCCCGTTTTTATCAGGATGGAACTATACAAAACTGAACGATCCCGGCAACGGATTTTACCGTATTGTAAGCTGTGTTCGAGATGACGGGCAGGAAATCCCGTTGGAAAATATCTGGCTTACCTGGGTCACCATCCCCGACGGAGGAGAGCCCATTTACGAAAACAAACTCCACTTCCTCGATATTTTTGAGGACATCAATCCCAGAACCTATACCATCACCTTTGAACCGGTTGACCTGAATGTGCCGGAAGTAGTATCTTTTACGGGCGTTCCCGAAACGCCCCTGAATGTTCCTCTTACCAATGTGCAGGTAACGTTCAATAAACCCATTGATGCATCCACCTTTGATCATCAGGATATCACCCTGAAAAACCAGGGCGGACCCAACCTCTCCGACAGTACGGTGGTGGTTACCCAGATAAGCGACCAGGTTTTCGATATCAATTTCGGAAACAAAACCCAGGCTAACGGATTCTATGTACTTACCGTTCAGGCTGCCGGCATCGCGGATCTTATTGGTAATTACGGAGTGGCAGGCAAACAGGCTTCCTGGATACAATCCATTTCGGTGCCGGCCATCGACTACTTCTTTGGAGTTCCACAAAACGGCCAGCCTACCGATACCGTGCTGGTACTGTTCAACATGCCTGTCAATGAATCCACTTTTACCCTTTCGCAGATAGAACTCACCGATGGAAACGGAAATGTGATCCCATCAGAAAGCTTACAGATATCCTCTTTGAGTTTTAACAATGTGCTGTTCAAAATCAGCGGTTTACTGCCCTTGACTTCCGGGAACGGAAATTACCAGCTTACCTTTAAGTTAACTGAAATACAAGGGGAGACCGGCCAGTTTGGCATTCTGGATCAGTCGGTAAACTGGCTGGTTTGCCAGGTACCTGCGCCAACTGCTTTTGCCGGCGCCGACGATCTCCTGTGTACCGGAGGCAGTTATCAGCTGACCGGAACGGTACAGAATGCGGGTTCCTTTTTCTGGACAACCAGCGGAACCGGTTCCTTCGACAATGCCCAGTTGCTGAATGCGGTCTATACACCGGGTCAGCAGGATATCATCACCGGTAAGGTGACCCTTACGCTCACGGCCTATCCGTTGGATCCCTGTGCCGGATCGGCTTCCTCATCATTTCAGCTGACCATAAAGAATGCTGTAGAAGCGGATGCCGGCAGTAATGCCGCCATCTGCCAGAATAAAACACACTCCCTGTTCGGAACGGTGACCCAGGCATCCGGTTATTACTGGATTACTTCCGGTGACGGGACCTTCAGTAATCCCAACATCCTAACACCGTCTTACACCCCGGGAACTCAGGATATAGCACAGGGTTCAGCCATCCTGTCGCTGGTAGCCCAGCCTTCTGCGCCTTGTACCCTGAACGATACCGCTTCAATGGTTTTAACCATCCAAAAATCCCCCACGGTATCGGCCGGAACCCTTCAGACGGTTTGCGAAAACCAGGTAGTACAGTTGCAGGGAACGGCCACCCATTACTCTTCGCTGGTGTGGCTCAACAACCTGGGCGATGGTATCATCAGCAACCGCACGATTCTGAATCCTGTTTATACGTTAGGCGTCAATGACATTAACAGAGGGTTTGTAATACTGACCCTGTATGCACAACCCATCAGCCCCTGTTTTGCCCCGGTGAGCTCCAATGTAAGGATCAATGTTACCAAACAGCCGGTAGCGGTAGCGGGCAATAATTCACAAATCTGCGAAAACCTGTTTCATCCCCTGGCAGGGATCGTGCAAAATGCCGGATCCTTTGCCTGGACTACTTCCGGAGATGGAATCTTCAGCAGCACCACGGTTACCAATCCGGTATACACCCCGGGCGCGGGTGATATCGCTTCCGGATCAGTTGTGCTGACCCTTACGGCTCAACCGCGTACGCCCTGTCAAAGTCCGGCAGTTTCTTCCCTGACTCTTTCCATTCAGAAGTCACCGGTAGCGAATGCCGGCAATGATGATCTGATGTGTGAAGGTGATGGGTATCAGCTTACCGGATTCGCACAGCATTATACTTTTGTGCAGTGGCAAACCCAGGGCGACGGGTCCTTCTCTGATCCGGGTGTACTGAATCCGGTCTATTACCCGGGTATGATGGATGCCCTCAATGGCACCGCAGTGCTTAGTCTGACAGCCTATCCACCTGTTCCGTGCACCAATCCGGCCATCGATTATGTGGAAATTGACCTGCAAACCTTACCGGTAGTTGAAGCCGGAAATGATATTGAGATTTGTCATACTGAGGGGATAGCCCTGAATGGCAGTGTGATCGGCAGCAATCAGTATTCATGGAGTTCATCGGGGGATGGCGTGTTCGAAAATCCCTATTCGCTGAATGCTGCGTACATTCCGGGTAGTGCGGATATTCTCTCCGGAAGTGTTGTGCTGACCCTGTCGGCATCTTCCGTATTACCCTGTACACAAATTGTATCTGATCAGCTTACCCTTACCATTCTTACCTGCCAGGAGCTCAATCTGTCTGCTGGCTGGACGGGTATTTCCGCCTTTGTTGATCCGGTAAATCCGTATCTGAACGAAATGTTCGCCCCGGTGATGGATGATCTGATCATACTCTATTCACAGTCCGGAATTTTCTGGCCGGGCCAAAACATCAATACCATTGGAAACTGGGATTTTAATGACGGATATATCGTGAAAATGGCCGAAAGCCTTAGTGTAACTGTACCCGGAAACCGGGCAGAGAATCGTACCCTGGCTTTGAATGCCGGTTGGAATCTGATCCCGGTTCATTCGGAGTGTGATGCCGTGGTAGTGGAACTGTTTGCCGGTACCAATCCTGTTATGGTGAAGGAAGTAGCGGGCTGGAATTTGTGGTGGCCTGCCCTGAATATCAATACCTTGGGATCGTTACAACCCGGTAAATCCTACTATATTCTGATGGCAGAACCCGGAAGCATCACCTTCCCGGCCTGTGATCAGGGGAACCTGAATCCGGGATCCGGATCGGGTCATCTGAAAATGTCAGAGATGATTCAGGCAAGCCCGTGGAACCGTTTTGAGAAAACCCCGTCAACCCATATGCTGGGTATTCCGGTATCCGCTTTCGAACCCGGCATGATTCAGAATGGGGATTATATCGGCGCTTTTGATGCGGAAGGCAACTGCTTCGGATTGATAGCCTGGGATGGTGAAAATGCAGTACTGGTGGCCTTTGGCGATGATCCCACCACCTCTGAAAAAGATGGATTTGAAGAAGGCGAAGCCATCTTTTTCAGATTGTATGTAACTTCTGCCAAAAACCAATATGATCTGGAGGTATCATTCGATCACACCCTGCCTCATTGTAGCGGGCATTTCAGCGTTAACGGGGTATCTGCCATTCAGGCGTTTACCCTCGATGCGACCAGGGTTGTCAGTCCTGAGAATATGCCGGTGATGATCTATCCCAATCCTGCCGACAATGAGCTGTTTATCGATTTCGCAAAAATTGTGGAAACCAGGGTGGTAATCCATGAGGCCAATGGAAAAGAAGTTTTATCGGCCGTGTTTTCAGATCTTCATAACCGTTTGGATATCTCCGGATTGAGAAAAGGGATTTACTTCCTGAAACTGGAGAACAGAGAGTTGTCCATAACGGAAAAGATTGTAGTTCGGTAAATCATCAGGAATAACCTGCCGGGTTATTTTTGATGAATCGATTTCCCGGCAGGGTCAGGGCGGGTTTTATCAGAATGCGCCCAGGGAGGCCAGTGAAATGACGTTTACTCCGTCGTTTCGGGTATAGCTGATTCCTGTTCCTGTTATGATGTTCAGCGATTTGGGAGGTTTTACCTTTTTTGAGTCCAATATTGAAACTAACTTACTGAGACTTGCCGCGGCTTCATCAAATTGCCCGGTTCCGAGTTTTATTTCGAAAGCGCACCAGTCGCCATTATATTTTTGTACAATGCTGTCCACTTCCAAACCGCTTGAATCGCGGTAATGATATACTTTAGCGTCATTTGCCTGCGCATATACCCGCAATTCGTGAGTAACCAGCGATTCAAATAAAAAACCTGTATAATTCAGATCGTTTAAAAGCGACTTTTCATCTGCTCCCAATGCGGCGACAGCCAGAGAAACATCGGTAAAATGCCGTTTAGGCGCTTTTCGCAATGCAGAAGACGACCGGATATGAGTATTCCAGGCGGGCTGGTCTTCCACCATCATCAACCGGGTGAGGGTATCAAGATAGTCATAAACAGTTGGTCGTGTAATACTGCCGTTTTCTTTTTCACGGATATCGCTTTCCAGGGCAGAAATCTCTGCCAATGTTGCCGTGTTTCTGGCAAGCGATCGAAGCAGGCTTCTCACTTTCACAGGATCGCGCTTTACATTGGAAACCCGACTCATATCCACTTCGGTGAGTAACTCCACATAAGCCCTGTTTAATTCGGTTGCCTGTGAGATATTTTTATATAAAAGGGTGGGAAACCCCCCTATTATCAGCTTCCCGATAATAAATTCAAGATCGGTGGGGGTGTCGTAAATATCAATTTTTTTACCTTCAAAAAGTGTGGCCAAACTTATCTTCCCTGAAGAAAAACCCAATTCCTGCCATGACATCGTGCGCATATCCATTATGGTAAATCTGCCGGCGCCTGAGTGCATTTTTGCGGATTCATCTGGATTGGCTGAACCTGTTAGAATAAATTGTGCAGTTTGACTCCGGTCGTCTATTTCATGACGAATATAGTTCCAAAGTTCCGGCTGTTCCTGCCATTCATCAATCAGCCGGGGCGTTTCGCCCATCAGCAAACGTTTGGGAGCCGTGTTGATGAGCGCCTGTACCTGAACATCCCGGTCAACATTCAGCACACTTTTAGCCAATTGTTTGGCTGATTCGGTTTTTCCACAGGCTTTAGCCCCCCGGATCAGCACCCCTCCCGAAGCATTGAGTTTTCGCTGTAACTCTTTGTCTGATATACGTGGTTTATATTCCATGATCATTAAAAATGCAAAATTAACACGATTTTACATTTTTTGAGTATTTTATTTTACATTTTTTGAATGTTTCATTTTACATTTTTAGCGTATTCAATATTACACTTTCAATTTGTCCTGACTTGTCTCTTTTAGTGCGTTGACTCATACTACCTTCACAGCCTTTGCTTTTAAGGCGGTCTTGACAATCCTGGTTTTCATGCTAAATTTACCTTTGTTCGGCAAAATTAGTCTTTTAAAAT
>Ga0302250_1000151_pt1 | contig 93153 bp, 76 predicted proteins | sample AAG_RA_Asp_MG_FD_193536 | JGI IMG/M metagenome (GOLD analysis project Ga0302250, IMG submission 193536) | Enriched activated sludge microbial communities from anaerobic digester in WTTP, New Holstein, Wisconsin, United States - AAG_RA_Asp | ecosystem: Engineered > Bioreactor > Anaerobic >... | reverse complement strand
TCTACAAAGCAAAGCCGATACTGGAGCAACTTCGATCATTGCTACAGTTTGCGATTGGAACTCAACTCAGAAGAACACCTGCTGGTGGGATCTTCATACCAAAACCTGCTTTTCGGTGATAGTTCCGTTATCTTAAGATACTATTATAGTATTCAAGCTATAGAAGATGAACATTGGCTTGAACTTATGTGTCTTGATCTGCTACAAAGCGGTATGTCATTATTTAAAAAAATAAATAACCGCTACGGCTTCACATACCTGTTTGCTATGCTGGCGGTTGCGATTATGGGAATCATGCTTGGCGCCGCCGGGCAATCCTGGAAAAGCATTATGCAGCGGGAACGCGAAGCAGAGCTGATATTCAGGGGCAGTCAGATAAAAGACGCCATAACCCGATGGTATACAGTTCCCCGTGCCGGCCAGCAGGCAACACCTCTGCGCGATCTGAAAGACCTGCTTGAAGATCCCCGATCCCTTACAAAGGCCCGTTACCTCCGAAAGCTGTATACCGATCCTGTAACCGGCAAAGAGTGGTCAATTATCAGTGATCCAAACAAAGGGATTGTTGGAGTGGCCAGCACAAGTACTGAAAAGCCGCTCAAGGTGGATGGTTTTCCTGAAGAGTTGAAAAGCCTGGCCGGGAAGAAGGAGTATCGGGAATGGAAGTTTATGTACGAACCGCAGGGGACGCAAACTGGACTTACAAACACTCCGCTGGTAACACAACAGCCGGTTATACGCTGAGGATGGTTTTCAACGATCTTCCACTGAAAGAGCAGGGGGTCAAACTGCAGATGGGGCTTGGCTATCGCCTGACTCTCTTGAAATAGTAAGTTGGATTATTAGCCGATCCGAAAACGCTGACAAGTTCCCAACCCTTTGCTCCCAGTTTGTCCAGTTGTTGCTCAAGCACAAACGGCTCGTGCCCGAAAGCGCCGCTGGTATCCTTGCGCATGGCCGTGTTGCTGGTCGGTTGCAGGTTTGTATTGCTTGCCGCTCCAACCACTAGATACTCCCATCTTCTTTCGTTGTAGTTTTCTTCAATGTCAGCATCCGCCATTGCCGGGGTATGCGCGGTAATAACTAAACTTGCCAAGATATATGAAAAAAAGATTCTAGCCTTCATATCAACTCCAGCTTATCGTCATTATTAAATTTCTTCAGGTAGGGGTGGCCTCTATGGTTTGCCAGCAAAATCTGATTCAGTTAAATTCCAAGCATATTCTATAGATGTGGTCCAAACGGTCGCTTTGGGGGTGGGCTTGCCGTATCTACTCGCATCTACATCCATATTACGCCTCCATGAACATGGCTAGAGTTAATTTGCTTTGTGCTTTTCACCACTCGTTATAGGCAACCCCGTTGGAACCAACAAGGTTTGAGCCACTCTTAACATCATAAACATTGCCCGGCGTGGTTGTTGTGGTTGCCGGTGTGCCGGATACATTGCTTATGGGGCTGGGCAACGCCGTGGCGCTGCTGCTTCCGGAAGTCTGCGCCGCCGTAGTCATTGGTGGCGGAGCAACGGTTACCCAGGTGCTGTTGCTGTTTGTAAACGGATCTTTCGGGATTTCACGCAGATACTTGCCGTTGGCCAGGTCGTTGAGCGAATCCGGGTACTTCCCGTAGTCGGCGCAATACTGGTCAATGACGGAACGTATGCTGTAAAGGTTTTCACGTAGCACGGCTTCACGGGATTTGATGACACTCAATCTGTAATTTGGCGCGGCGATAGACGCAAGGATGCCGATAACGCAGAGAACAATCATCAGCTCGATCAGGGTAAAACCGGCTACTGCTGTTGAGCGTGTCTGTTTACCGTTGGCCGTTATATGATTTTCACGCGCACCGAGTTCTACGTCCCTGGTTGCGCCTTTATCACCAGTCTTTATATCTGCTTCCATCTATGGCAATTCCTTCGCTCAATGAATAAACGTCAAACACATCTTCGCCGCCCCAGCTTGTAGAGTCCGGCTTGTCGCTGTATGAACGCAGTCCCCATTTAGGTTCTTCCCCTGCTCTGGGCGGGTTGAACGGGTCAATGGGAATCCTGCGCAAAAATTTTCTTTTGGGCGGATTTACTTCTCCGAAGTCAAAACCTTCCACAAGCTCTTTAAGTGTCACCGGATAGCCGGACTTATTGGAAACCGAAGGCAGCTTTTTCTCGGTAATGGATTTCTCATAACGCTTGTTGAAGTCGTCTATGGCTGTCCTGATTATGCGCAGGTTGCGACGCAGTTCTATTTCCTTTGAACGTTTTGAAGACATCTGTGAAAGCGGCAAAACTACTGAGGCCAATATGCCTAAAATTGTTACTGTGATTACCAGTTCAATTAACGTTACACCGCGTCTGTTAAAGATTTTTCCAGTACCAAGTCCATGGTTCCCAGTCATCGTCTTTTACCTGATATCAAATGCGCTGCTGAAAGGCATTACTACAATATTCTGACCTTCGGCATAGCTAAGGGATACATTTGCGAAACTGAAGCCCAGCCTTCCTTTCTTTATGGCCTTGAAAGCCAGTTTTCCTATGACAGAACCGTCTGGCAGGATGTTTTTAGCTTTTGATCGGTCAATGCTTAGACTGACTTTGCCGCCGGTTGGGGAACCGGTGCTGGAAAACTTGGTGCTGCCGCCATCTGTTTGCAGCAATCCTCCGTCATTCGCGGAAACAAACTGCACAAGTGCTGCAGGGAAAACTATATCCATGGCAGCTTTTGAAAAGCTGTTCACTCCACTGAGTTTAATTTCTACATCAAATGTTTTTCCTTCCTGCATTGTGGCTGGCGCTCTGAACTGCAAAAGCCCCGGTCGGGCAGGAATGGCGGCGGCAACTGGTACTGGCGCCGGTCTGGAAGACTGGACGGGAACAGCAGCAGTCGCTGCAACAGGCGTTGGCTGTTGAGCTGGTGCGGGCAGCTGTGGCGTTTTAGTGGTTTGTGATGTTGCAGCAGGTGTCACTATACTGTTTGGGGCTGGCGACGTTTGTTGCTGTTGCTTTGGCGCAGCAACAGCTCCGGCAGGGGTTGTTTGCGATTGAATTGCAGACAATGCCAGCGCTGGCTGAACAGGTGATAACGGTGTCGCTGGTTGAATTTGCTGCATCGACTGGTTTGTCTGAGGAGCCTGATTCGTGGCAACCAGTGGAATGATTCCGGCAGGCGCAGACGCAGGCTGGATCGTTGGCAACGTCTGCGCAGGCTGGACAAACGGCGGGTGTGTTACCGGTTGCACTTGCTGAACAGGCTGGCTTGTTTGCTGAAGCTGAACGGGCAAGGGCAGAGCATTCACCGGCATCGTTGAAACAGGCTGTTGTGCATGCTGTTTTTCTTTTGATAGTTCCTTGTCTTCAGCAGCTTTTTCGAAAGCGGCCAGAGGCTTGGCAAGCGACGGATCATCCTCTTTCCCGGAGGCAAAGGACTGATAGCCGCCTTGCGGTATGGTCACTCCTCGGACAAGACGCGGGGTAATGGCAAGCACCAGTTCGCTTTTGTCTTTTGTCGTATCATGATTGGAAAGTAAGGGGCCTATCAAAGGCAGGTCACCCAGCAGGAAGACCTTGTTTTGTGTATTGCTTTTTGTATTCTGAATCAGTCCGCCGATAATACTGGTTTCGCCGTCCTTCAGGCTAAGGACTGTTTCCAGGTTGCGTGTGCCGATTGTCACCACTGTTGTTGCTCCACTTTCTCCTACCTTGTCTTTTGACAACATGGAGCTGACTTCCAGTGTCAGCTTGATGGCAATTTCGTTGTTGATCTGGATATTGGGTTCTGCACTCAGCTTTACACCTACGTCCACATATTGCACATTGACGCTGTACCCGCCGGTAGTGCCTGTTGTGGAGGTGGTTGTGATCGGTAGCCTGGTGCCGACGGTGAACTTGGATTTTTCCTTGTTTTTAACGCGTATTTTGGGGTTTGAAAGTACTTCCCCCTTGGCCAGGGTTTTGCCGAAATTGTACTGGGCATAAGGTACAGTGACGAATCCGCCGTAACCTCGCATGGAGAAAGCTTTTACCAGATTTGTTATATCGGCGTTTGTGGAGGTGGTTGTGGAAGCGCTGCTTGTCGTGGCTGATATAAGTGAAGTGGCCATAAGCTTGTTGTCAGGAGAAAAAGCGCCAAGTTGCACGTTATAATTACTGAGCAGCAATCCCAGGTTCTGGGTGTTCTTGTCGCTGACCTCGATTACCTCAACATCCAGAATGACCTCCGGATCCGGTACATCGTTTGCCTCAAGGATTCTTTCCACCACCTGGATTATGTTGTCAGTATCGCGCAGGACTATGGAATTTGCTTCCTCAATCACATGGATCTTGCGAACCTGTACTATGCCTCTGATCAGGTTCACTGCTTTCTTGGCGTCCATGAAATTTAGGTGAAATGTCCTGACATGCATGTCTTCGTACTGCTTGATTTTATCCGGTGTCCTGGGGTAGATCAGAACCGTGCTATCATTGGGGATCTTGCGCCCAAGCTTGAACAGGTTGGTAAGCAGTTCAAGCGCCTGCTCAAAAGTAGCATTCTCAAAATGCATGGTGACCGGCTGGTCTTTAACGGTATCATCAAAAATGAAATTGATACCTGATAGCCTGCCAAGAATACCGAATGCATCCTTGAGTCTGGTGTTGTTGAACCTTAGGGTGATCGGTTTGCCGGACTTGAGATTCAATAAGGAGCCTTCAGCTTTTTTTGTGCGTAACTCCCTGACGCGCTGCAAGGCGGTTTTGAACTCTTTATTGTCCGGGGCAAACTCCAATGCCCGTGCGAATGCAACCGACGCATCCCTGAGCTTGTTTGCCTTCTCGAATTCCATCCCCTCATTGTATGCATTCTGTGCGTCCCTAAGTCTTGTGGCATTGTCCAGGCGCTGTTTGAAAACAGTTTTTGTAGGATCTAGCGCCAGAGCAGCCTGGAACTCTGTCATGGCGGCCTGATAGTCACCCTTGGCAAAATACTCGCTGCCTGTCTTGAATCTCAGATTGGCGGCTGTTTCACGGGCCTTGAGATATCTGACACGGTATCTTTTAACTTCCGGGTCTTTGGCATAGGCATCGGCGTATTTGTACATAGCCTCCTCAAAACGCCCTTCTTCTTCCAGGTCTTCACCTTTACTGAAAGAACGGCTGGCCGTAGAGCAGCCGGATAAAAGTAGGATTACGGCAAGTAATCCCAATATTATTTGATGTTTCATATGGAGCATCCCAAAATTCTCCCGGACAAAATTGATGAAATCACTTTGATGCACTTGCAAGCCCCCGGTTCTCAACCAGCGGCACCACTATTTCCTCTTTTGTATCTTTTACTGTAATAGTCATTGAATGATCTGTGATTGTCCTGGCCGTGAAGCGTCCGCCAAATACTTCACCGGCTTTTACAAGAATGACTTCCTTGTTTCGCTCCAGGAAAACCGTTTTCTGCCCGTCGGCCTGCACAAACCCCAGAAAGGTGAATTTTATCAGCTCCTTCTGGGGAACCGTGGATATGGGAAAGGGCGGCATGGGCATTGATTTTTTTGGGGGTCTGGCTGGCGCAGGCTTTTTAACCTTTGCCTCGTCAAATAAAACAGGCCTGAAAATATTGTGATATCTTGTTGACAGCTCTGTTGTCTTTTTCTTGAGCAGGTGCATCTTTAATGTCAATCCGTTGTCCTGAATAGGTGATGTTACAGGCTGCCTGTCTGCTGCCAGAGCCTGGCTACCCTGGGGATGTTTTAGTCTGGCGACGGTCTGCTGGCGCGGCCAGCGTATGTAGCTCCATATCGCTGAAAATGCCAGCAGCAGCGCCAATACTGCCAATACAAGCTTCTTGCGGTTCATGCTGTTTTCCTGAAATAGACAGTCAGGCTTATATCCATAGTTATGTTCTCTTCAGGCTGCGCGCCGCTGGTTAACTTGATGTTGTCAACTACGAGCAGTTCATCCGAATCAAGGAGCTCGGCAAGAAAACATTTCAATTCCAGATAGCCGCCAGATGCGCTCATGCTGATTTTATATGCCGGCAGTTTTTGCTCTTTTCCGTCTGCAGGTTTATAAGAAATTTTTCCTAGTGTCACTTTGCTGAGCGAGGCCTGCCCCAGTATTTTTTCCAAGACTCTCGGGAACTGTTTAGGATATTGCAACCTTGATTTCAACGCTTCCAAATCCTGCATCCCCTGGCGGTAAGCAGCATTGATGTCTGTTTTAGCCGCCAGATGCGACTGGCGTCTCAGATCGTTCCAATTTGACATTGCAGACGACACGGCGGGGGACAGATAGGCTGCATCAAATACGTAAAGTCCTGAATTTATGCAAAACAATGCCGCCACGGCTGCCACCAGTCGTTTTTGCTGCGATACTATTTCAAGAACGGTCTGTATCATGGCGACGCAACCCCGAAGGTGATCTGAAACTGGATGCCTTTTGTCTTTTCTTTGTCGTTTATATCCTTATGCGACTGAAGCTGTATCCGGGTGAAATGTCCTGAAGCCTCCAGTTTCTCCAGATATGAGCAAACACCGTTAAAGCTTATGGAATGTCCTTCGATTGCAATCTCTCCGGTTTTTGCATCGGGAGTAAACGAAGTTATTGCAATGCCTGGCGGCGTGGCATTTTCAAGCTTGCCAAGAACTTCAAGCCAGTTGGCCGCCTTGCGTTCAAGAATCCCGTTGAAAAACTTCACATCCTCCTGCATTTGGGCTAACTCCTGTTTGGAAATGTTTGCAGGGTGGTATCCAAGACGATTTTGAAATGCCTGATTCTCACTGTTAAGACGGTCAAGCTCACCTAAATTATTGCTGATGCGGAAGATTTGCAATGTCAGCAGGGCGGAGAACAGCACGATGCTTCCAATAGCCACTTTTCTGATCCGGCGATGATCTATATGTCTTTTTGTTGCCAGATTGATGTCAAAACGCATCATAAGCCCCTCAATGCGGCGCCGATTGCTGCTGAAAACGGGAAAAGCGTTTCACGGTTTTCTGCGACATCCGGAACAAACTTCAATCCATGGCATGCATCAAGCGGCACTATCTCCAGCCCGGTGGCATTTGCCACCATTTCGCAAAACTGTCTGGATACGGCGGGATGGGCAAGACAGGCCGCTTTTGCGAGCGTCATGGCGGGGTGTTGTTTGTGGCATAGCAGCATGGAATTTCGAATTTCGTTATGTAAACGGCTGTCGGTGATTGATACTTCCGGCAGCTTCTTGAAGCGTATGAATACCGGCTCGTTATTGGAAATAATCATGATGCCGAGGTGGTTGTAATAAAGGCAGATAAAGGCATAGCTGTCTATAAGCTCAAGTTTCTGTTCATTTGTGCGACAAAGGTTGAATATGTTGAGATTGATAGTGCCTGGGCTTAGTCCTGCTTCCAGAAAAGCGTTTTCATATTGTTCAATAACTGCTTTGGATACCATACAGACCAGCAGGGATATTTCGCCGTTTTCCCTGGTATTCAAAAGCTTGTAATCCAGATGCGCATCAGCCAGTTCCAGAGGCATGTTTTTCTTTAGCTTCCAACGGATCAGGTCGATTCCTTCGGAGCGGCTTTTGAAACGTTCTTCCAAATTCATAAGCATGGCCCTGCCAACCGAGTCCGGTAAAGAAATGTGAACCCTGTTGCCCGCATAGATCAGCAGATTGAAAGCTTCCCTGATATATTCGGCCATTTTTTGGGGCTCAGTCACGTTCGTGTCACACAGGGATGGGGTGACTACACCGGCCGGAAAGAGCCTGATGGCTGTTCTTTCCAGCACCGGAGCTTTGCCTGTGCCACCGGTTAGGGCAAAGGCAACACCGGATGCAGAAACCTCGACTCCTATGGATTTTTTTTTGAATATCATGTTTATCCTGTACGGCGTTCAGCGTTCAGCGTTCAGTGTGCGAAACGCTGAACGCCCCTTTTCCGGTACTGGTCCCGTTATGTTGATAGCCGCCAAGAATAACGGGCACGGACACGGTTTTCGCTTACTCTGCAAATGTAACCCTGTTGACCTCTCTCAGGGTCGTGATCCCTTCGACAAATTTTTCCACCGCAGCCTCGCGCAGAAAAATCACTCCCGCCTCTCTGGCAGCATGTTTCAGTTGTGTTGCCGGCACTCTGGCAATGATCAGATCACGGATATGGTCGTTCAGTTCGAGCAGTTCTATAATGGCTGAACGGCCTCGGTAACCGGTGCCGTTGCATTCCTCGCAGCCTCCTGCATCATACAATGTCGCGCCACGGATACTCTCAGGATCAATCCCGGCCGCAATTAGTTCGCTATCGCTGTAGCTGACCGGTTTGCGGCAGTTGGGGCAGACCTTCCTCACCAGGCGCTGGGCCATGACGCAGTTCAGACAGGAAACGAAATTGTAGGGGTCTATGCCCATGTGTATAAAACGTCCGATTACATCAAAGGCGTTGTTGGCGTGCACGGTTGTAAATACAAGATGGCCGGTAAGCGCCGATTGAACAGCGATCTGTGCTGTTTCCGAGTCGCGTATCTCACCCACCATGATCTTGTCCGGGTCGTGGCGCAGGATGGAGCGCAATCCCTTTGCAAATGTCAGCCCCTTTTTTTCATTTACCGGTATCTGCAATACCCCCTGCAGCAGGTATTCAACGGGGTCCTCGATGGTTATGATCTTCTCTTCGCCGGTATGAATCTCGGTCAGGGCTGCATATAGCGTCGTAGTCTTGCCGGAGCCGGTGGGACCGGTCACCAGCACCATGCCGTAGGGCTCGCGGATTTTCTTTCTCAGCCGTTTTATTTCACGTTCGCATACCCCGAGATTTTCAAGCGACAATCCCTTCATGTCGCTGGCGATACTTTCCTTGTCCAGAATACGTATGACCGCGTCCTCGCCCAGGGCGCTGGGCATGATGGAAACGCGGAAGTCTATCGACTTGGCGCCTATGCGCACCTTGAAGCGTCCATCCTGAGGAATGCGGCGTTCCGAAATATCCAGTTCGCTCATGACCTTGAGACGTGAGATAATCGGCCCCTGGAAATGAGGGTCCAATGTCTCATGAGCCTTGTAAAGCACACCGTCTATACGGTATTTGATTTCGACTCCATCGTGTCCGGTTTCGATGTGAATATCGCTGGTGCGGCGGTTGAGGGCATCAAGCAGGGTAGTGTTGATCAGTTTGATGATCGGGCTTGTGTCCTCGGAGATATTTTCTACAGAGAGAATCTCTTCGCCTTTTTCCGTTTCCCTCACAAGTTGCAGCATGAAGTCTTCTGAGACTTCACGCAGTACGCGGCGGGTTCCTTCTCCTGTCTTGATTACTGAAGTTATGGCGCTTGTTGCCGCTACATTCAGAATAAGTCGCCGGTTTAGCACCAGCTCCAGCTCATCAAGCATGATGACGTCAGTAGGGTCGGAAATGGCGACGGAAATGCTGTCAGCGTCTGTCTGAAGCGGAACAAACCGGTAGCGGTAGATGATATCTGGAGGTAACCCTTCAAGCTTTTCCTGTTCCAGCCTGAAGTTGCCCAAATCCACAAAATCAAGGTCAAACTGTCTGGCCAGCGCTTGCGCAAGCGAGGTGTCATCAATAAAGCCCTCGCCAATGCACACTTCCCCAAAACGCTGATTACTCGAAGGAATCAAGGCTTCAATGATAGCCAGCTGGTCGGTTGAAAGGCTTCCCTGCTCCAGGAGAATTTCGCCTATGCGTTTGTGTCTATGACAGTTCATTTCGCTTTTTGTATCCGTATTACAGCTATTTGAGTTGTTACATTGAAAAAACGTATCCGTACTGTTTTGTCCAACGACCGTACTACGGTTTTTTAACAGCCACGGTCCCCGGACACGAACAACGGCCTTTTTACCCCACCGTTCCTGCGATCTTGAATACCGGCAAGTACATGGTAATGATGATCCCGCCGATGATTATGCCCATTACCACCATCACGGCCGGCTCGATAGCCGTAGTCAGAATCCGCATCCGTTCCTCAAGCTCATCTTCCAGGTAGTCTGCGATATCGATCAGCATATCTTCCAGTGAACCGGTAGACTCCCCAACGCCCAGCATGCGCAGCGCCAGCGGCGGCATTATTTCTATACGCTCAAAGGCCGCGGAAATGCGCCCACCTTCCTCAATGAACCGCACAGCCTCCAGCATCTTACTTTCCATATAGACATTGTTGAGCGTGCCAATCGACATACGCAGCGACTCTACAGCCGGAATGCCACTGCCGAGAACCGTAGCCAGCGTGCGGGTGAAACCGGCCACGGAATATTTTGTGAATACATCGCCCAGGTAGGGAACCCTAAGTTTGAAACGGTCTAAGGTAAACCTCCCGTTTTCCGTGGCAGCCCATGAGCGAAACGCAGCTGCTCCGGCCATTGCCATCACAACACCCAGCAGGAAGAAGCGTTTCAAAAAAGTTGTGAATGCAATCAGTATTTGGGTGGGTAAAGGCAATTGGGAACCGGCATCGGCATAAATCTGGCTGAATGTGGGCACAACGTAAATCAGCAGGAGCATTACTGCCAGAAAAGCGACAACTACGATAATGGCCGGATAGAACAGGGCGGCGACCACTTTTTTTCTTATGGCATCCACCCGTTTCAGATACTGGATGAAGCGTCTGATGGTGTGTGGCAGGTCGCCGGTGCGTTCCCCTGCGCGGATAGAAGAAACGTAAAGATGCGGAAACAGGCGGCCATGTTTCTCAAGGGCAACCGACAGGGATGCGCCACCTTTGACATCTTCACGCACGACTTTCAGAATCTCGGCGAGTTTGCCGTTGTCGTGGCGTTCAAGAATAGTATCCAACACCTGCATGATCGGTATGCCGGCCTTTAGAAGGACAAGCATCTCCTGATTGAAAGTCAGAAGAGCGCGGGTGTCGATGCGTTTTCGTTTAATACCCGTGTCCAGCAGGAACTGAAAAGGCTTTTTACGGATACGGAAAACGTAATAGCCTTGTTCCTCAAGATTCGAGCGCAGTTCCTGAAGGTTGGATGCCTCTATCTCTCTAAAGCTTATCTGGCCGTCCGGCGTTCCTATTTTACAGGTGAATATCGACATGATTGAATGATTAGCAGAGTAATATTAATCAAATCCGTATTTTGGCTGATTTGTTGAAACGAAAGTTCATAAAGCTAACATAATTTTTATGTAATTGAAGCTAAAATTTTAATAAATCGAATCATTATTTAGGTAGCTGTGAGTGGAATGCTTTTGTGTGCGTGTGTAACTATCCGAAATGAATCTATAATTTGTGTTGTTTTTTTGTGTGGCAAGTTTTGTGGATGATGAAATTGTGTAAATAGTGTGAAAAAATGTTGACGACGATTTATTAGAGGTGATACAAAAACAGCATTTTATTGCTGTATGGTTTAATTAAAACATTTATGTTTGAACTTGTTTTTGAATAAGGACACCTTGCTCTGTTTTATTGACTTATTCCGCATTGGTTGTTTCAAGTTCCCAAACAGTTCCAGTTTTACAACCCCAATAATTCAAATTGAATAAAACGCAACACAAGGCAGTCTGGATTGACCTGCTCTAGCTTGAATCTCGGCAGGTTTACCAAACGTTTGTCATCTAGAGAACTAATTTTACTTTATTTGATTACATGTATGGAGGAGGTTTTTATGCGCTTCTTGAGGTTTATCCAGATGTCTTCTGCTTTGCTATGGTTATGTCTGTTGGTTCCGAGCATGGCATTCGCAGCATTCGACAGCGGCAGCACCGGCGCGGACAGTGCTTTTGAGCCCACGGCGAGCAAGACGGTCGATTTGCCTGAAAACGGAGTGTTCAATTTCACCACCGTAAACATTCCCACAGGTGTGACAATATCATTCAAGAAAAACGCCAAGAACACGCCTGTCACAATTCTTGCCACTGGGGATGTTACCATTAATGGGACGATAAATGTAAGTGGGGCGAGTGGCAACAGCATCATTCCCGGTATTGGCGGGCCTGGCGGTTTTAACGGTGGTCAGGGGGCTGCGGCAAATCAAACCGGTAAACGCGGTGAAGGCCCGGGTGGTGGTTGGGGCGGGAACCTGCTTGCAAGTGGCGCTACTGGGGGGGGCTGGGGGGCGGAGGCGGTTTTGCCGGAAATGGAACGAATGGTACTACAATATATACTCAGGGAGGCGCAGGTGGTGGCACGTACGGCAATGAACGCATTCTGCCTTTAATTGGCGGTTCCGGTGGTGGTGGCGGCGGCGGTACCACTATATATACAGGTGGCGGTGGTGGTGGTGGCGGTGGCGCCATACTGATCGCGTCATCTGGCACGATAACGGTCGCCGGCAGTATTACAGCACATGGCGGCAACGGTGCAAATGGAGAGTTATTTTCTTCTAATACATATTACCATGGCGGCGGTGGGGGGGGCGGGGCAGGCGGTTCAATCCGGCTGATTGCCAATACAATTACAGGCAACGGTACAATAGCTGCTTCGGGCGCTAGCGGCGGATACGGGTGGAGTATTCAAGCTGGTAGTGGTTCTCCCGGTCGTATCCGTTTGGAAGCCGCAAATATCCTTCGCACGACAGCTACAAGCCCGCCTTATTCAGCAGGATATGCCTATGCCGTAACCCCACCCAACATGCCGACCTTGACGATTGCCTCCATCGGCGGGCAGAGTGTGCCGTCGATGCCCAGCGGGGCTTTCAGCACACCGGATGTCATGCTGCCATATAATACGATCAATCCGGTTGCCGTTGTGGTCAGCGGTGTGAACATCCCCACAGGCACAACCGTAACCCTCAAGGCTTCGCCCGCGGTTGGCACTGCAACCAGTACAAGCGGCACTCTCAGCGGATCGGACAGCTCGTCCAGCGTTTCTCTAAACCTCAACATTGCAACGGCATATCCATCCATCATCACGGCATCGGTGACATTCCAGTTGGCCGCCTTGAACGGTGGCGCTCCGGTTTTCGCTGCGGGTGAAAAGGTGAAGTTTGTGCGTGTGGCGGCAAATCTGGGTGGCAAGTCTTCGATGACATACATTACCGAAAGCGGCAAGGAAGTGCCGGTGGTGATGTAGAAAATCCGGGACTTGGGACCGGGGAAATAAAAGGCAAAATTTATTCAGCCTCACGCGACGACGCAACGCCACAACGAAAGGCAAAATCTGTTTTGGGTCACACAAAGACACAAAGGCGCCAATAACGGCTTGAATACAGAAAACATTTTCGTCTCTCGTAAAGCCGCAAAATAGTGAAAAAGATAAAGCGGTTTGCGCGCAACCCTTTGTTTAATATAAGATTTTGTTGATTTTTTGCCTTTGCGTGCGTTGCGGCTTTGCGTGAGACAAGCCTTAGTTTGAGGCTTTTGTTTTGGTTTCAATCTTTTGGGCTTTGCGTTTTTGTGTGAGGCTTTTTGAGCAAACAATCAAATATGGCTTCTCTCTGTGTCTCTGGGGTCTCTGTGAGAGGGCAGCTTTTATTGGTTCTGAGGCCCGGTTTTCAACCTTTGCGTACTTTGCGGCTTTGCGTGAGATAAGCCTTGATTTGAGGCTTTTAGACTTTAACCTTCGTGGCTTTGCGTCTTTGTGTGAGGCTGCTTTTGCTAAATATCTTTAAATTCCATAATGATCGGACCAGAGCAACTATGAAACCGATGCTGCGCTTCCTCATATACGGCTTGATCTCACTTACAGTCCTTGCTAACTGTTTTTCCGACCTGCTCGCAAGCACCGATTCCTGGCCAGTTTCTGTAGCGATACCAACGGGTATGTCTGGTGAGCTGTCAGCCAAACCGGTCAGTGTTGCTATGCCGACAGCGACTATCGGCGGCATATATGAAGCACGTCCTGTAAGCGTAGGTATGCAAGTCGCCAAACTGGGGGATCCCGGTCTTGTCGGCTTGTGGCACATGGATGGCGATTGGAACGATGCATCGGGGAATGGGAATCATGGAGTGTCTTACAACGGCGCTACTATAAGCACTGACAAAAAGCTAGGCACGAATTCCGGAAGTTTTGATGGAGTTGATGACTATGTTGGGATGGGGACATCTTCATCCTTGGTTATGACAGCGGAAACAACAATTTCTGCTTGGATATATCCCAAAGGTCCAGGAAGCCATACACCTGCTGGGGGTGTTATTGTTAATAAAGAAGGGGAGTATCAAATAGTGCGCTATGCTGATGGAACTATTCAGTTTGCGCTGGCGAATACAACCCCAGGTTGGACGATTGTAAACACAAATTATGTAGCACCATTAAATAGCTGGACTCATATAGTTCTCACGTATTCATCTATCAACAATCAGATCTTGGTTTATGCAAATGGTTTACTTGTATATCAAGGTATTGGAACAGGAAATATTGGAGATGCTGATCCTGGAAATGAATTTAGAATCGGCGGCAGACAAGTCAGAAGTCAATATTTCAACGGCCTTATCGACGAAGTTGCCATCTACAAACGCGCCCTTACTGCCGATGAAATCGCCCAACGTTACTCCAGCGGTGTCAGCGCCGGCAACCCCAATGCCCCGACTGCTCCGGTCGTCAACACGGTTTCCGCCTTTGCCGGATCAGCAAACATTGCCCTTTCCGGCACCAAACCGGCCAACACATCCATATGGGTCAACAATAAAAAGCTGGTCGCCTCCGATGCATCCACAACCTGGTCCGGCACTTTCACTGCCCTGCAGCCTGGGGTAAACCAGCTTAACGTAACCGCTCTTGATGAAACGCAATTGCTGCAAAGCACGGCTGCGATCAAAACCGTTTATTACGACAATATCGCCCCGGACATCACAAGCTCTGTTCCGGCCAACGGTGCCAACACCGCCAAGGTCGTAAACAGCGTATCCATCACCATTTTCGACGCCAATTCAGGCGTAGACCTCAATGCCAGCATAGGCGGAGCGACCGTTAAAAACAGCGCCGGCCAGATTATAAGCGGTTCTTGGAGCACAGCAGCCCCGTCATCCGTCATCTTTACCCCTACCGCAGCATTCGCGTCAGATACCTACACCGTCTCCATCCAGGCCACCGACCTGATGGGCAACAGCGCCCAGCGCCAGATTGTCTTCACCAACCACGACACCAGCGCGCCGGTAACCACCACCACCCTTGGTGGCACAAAGGACAGCCTCGGCTGGTACTCCAGCAACGTAACCGTAACTCTGACCGCCAATGACGGCGCGGACGGCTCCGGCATCGCCAAGACCGAATACAGCCTTGACAACGGTGTCTCTTGGCAGGTGTACAGCACTCCGTTCGTCATCAGCCAGGACGGCAAGAACACAATCAAATACCGCTCCACCGACAAGGCAGGCAACGCAGAGGCCGATAAATCGCTGGAAATTAAACTCAATAAAGCCGGTCTGGTGGGGTGGTGGAAGATGGATGGCGACTGGAAGGATTCGTCGCTGTTTAGCAATAATGGAACACCTCATAATGTGACTTTTAATACGTTGGCAAAGATAGGCACCAACTCTGGTGGTTTTAATGGAAATGGATATGTAAGTATTGCAGACTCATCTTCGGTAAGACTAGCTAATGATTATACTATATCATTTTGGATGTATAGAAATAGTCAACTTTCTGATATTCAAAGACTAGTTGGAAAGGGAAATGGATCAACAAGAGATTATGGTGTTTGGCAGTTAGTGTCTGACAATAAGTTGCTGTTTCAGCAATATGCAAATGGAACTAGCAGTCTTGGTGTAGTAAGCAATAAAGGTATTGAGACTAATGCTTGGTATCATGTAGTTGCTGTAGCGCAAGGAAGTAAAGGATATTTATATATCAACGGGATACTTGATGCAAAAGGAGACCGAACGGCTGAATCCCCAATAACAAGTGAACCTTTGACGTTCGGCTTTGCCAATTTTTATACCTATTTCAACGGCCTCCTCGACGACGTTAAAATCTACAACCGCGCTCTGACTGCCACCGAGATAATGGAGCAGTACCGCAACATCGCCATTGATGTGCCCACGGTAAATTCGGTGACATCGCCAGTCAACACGCCCACCATCACCCTTTCCGGAACCAAACCGGCCAATACCAGCGTAGTCATCAGCAACGGCAGCAACAGCGTCGAGGTCGCCCCGCAGTCGGACGCCACAGCCTGGGCTGCCACCACCTGGAGCGGGCAATTCACCCTCAGCCCCGGCATGAATAACCTCAACATCACCTCCAAGGATGCTGACGGCTACCACAGCCAGCCAGCCCTGGCCAACGTCGCCCTGGACAACTCCGCGCCGACCGTGGCGAGCTCCGTCCCGGCCAATGGCGGCATCTTCAACGCCCCGGTCACCGTGGTCAACATCAATCTGAACGATGGCTTTTCCGCCATCAATCTACCTGCCAGCATCACCGGCGCTACGGTAAAAAACAATTCCGGCTTTGATGTCTCCGGCACCTGGGCAACCAGCGGAACCGGCACAAGCGGCGTTCTGACCTTCACCCCCGAGAATCCGATGGGAGAGGGGAGCTACACCATTACAGTCAACCCCGCCGACAGCCTTGGCAACAGCGCCAGCGCCACGGTAGGTTTCATTGTCGACATGACCGCGCCGGTGTCTGCTTCAGTTGACGCCATACCGTCCATTTCCAATCTTACCGGCAGAACCATTTCAGGGGCAAAGAGCGCCGACACCTCCAGGGTCAGCGTAACGATCCCTGGCGCTGCAGTCGGACAGCCTGTCTATCCCTCTGCCACAACGTGGAGCGTCAATGTTTCCGGTTTGAGCGAAGGTTTGAAGACGCTGACCGTCGTAGCTTTTGATGCCGCCGGCAACCAGAGTTCGGCTGCTACAGCTTCATTCAGCATTGATCTCACCCCTCCGGCCAAACCGGTGATCAATGCCGTCGCTTCGCCGACAAAGCTGACCTCCATTACTGTTTCCGGCGCCAAGGATGCCAACTCCGACGTATTTGTCAACAGCAGCAAGGTTTCCGCAAATTTAGGGGACACCTCATGGAGCAGCAACGTCAATCTGGTTGAGGGAAACAACACTATCAACGTGTTTGCCAAAGACGAGGCTGGCAACCAGAGCCCCGGCGCCCAGGCCATTGTCGTCAGAGACACCACTCCGCCGGTGATTTCCGCCTCTACACCTGCTTTGAACGCTGTAACCGGTTCGGCGGGCAGCATATCCATCACGCTTAACGGCGGTTCCTCTGCCGTTGATCTGAATGCTTCGCTTGCCGGAGCCGTTGTCAAAAATGCTTCAGGCGACATGATGTCCGGCAGCTGGGCTGTATCCGGCGACTCAATCGTCTTTACCCCGTCGCCAGCTCTGCCTGAAGGGGTCTACACCGTCACCATCTACCCGGCGGATGCGCTGGGCAACAAGGGCTCCGCCTCTTTCAGCTTCACCATTGACCAGGGGCCGCCGACCGTGCAGTCTGCGACCATCAGCCCTTCAAGTCTTCTCAAAGCGGGCAACGCCGTCTTCATCATCAACTTCAGCGAAGTTATGAACACCGTAGTCCAGCCGGTGATTACCTTCGGCGCTGCCAATTATGCCGTAAGCGGAGCATGGCAGAACAACAGGACATGGAGCGGCAGTTATACACTCACAAACGCAATGGGTGATGGCAGCTATAGCCTCACGGTCAAAGGCGCCAAAGACATCGCCGGCAATACCATGACTGACAAGGTAGCCGCTGGCTTCACACTGGATACCATACCACCCGCAGCGCCGGCTGTGGCGGCAGTTACCACCCCCACCAAAACCGCCACCCAGATACTGAACGGCACCAAAGCCGCCGACAGCGCCATTGTCATCAACGGCAGTGTACGTGTGCCCGCAAACTCCGCCACCACCTGGAACTACACGTACCCGCTCAGCGAAGGCAACAACACGCTCAGCATCGCTGCCCGTGACGCTGCCGGAAACGACTCGGCCGTCATTGCGCCAGCTCCGGTGATCAACCTGGATACAACTCCGCCGCAGTTTACGGTGGATACTTATGTCAATCCGGCCAAGTCGGCCACGCAGACCATCTCCGGCAAGAAAGAGGCCGGCAGCATCGTCAAGATGAACGGCACGGTCATCTTTGACGCAACCGATCAGAATGCGGTCTGGTCAAAGGACATCACTCTGGTCGACGGCATCACAAACCGTTTCAGCTTCAGCGCCAGCGATGCGGTAGGCAACACCAGCAGCAAGGTCATTGACATACTCTATGACTCCGCGCCCCCCACGGCGCTGGCAAGCGGCGTGCTGGTGGCCGACGGCAGCGGAAAAGGGACGGAAGCCACACTGAGTTGGCCATCCTATACCGAACCCGCCAGCCTGGCATATTACCGTGTCTTCCAGGGCATGGCCGATTTCAGCAGCGTAACCGGGCTTACCCCTGTGGCCACCGTCAACAAAGGCTCCAAAACCTTCAAGGCCACCGGTCTGACACAGGGAACCCGCGCCTGGTTTGCCGTCGTGCCGGTCAGCACCAGCGGCAACGGCGACACCAATGTCTTCACCGCCTCCGCCGTTCCGACAGACACCATGCCGCCGGAGGATGTCACCGGGCTTACCGCAGTGGCCGGATACACAACGGTTGACGGCAACAGCGTCAACCTGCAATGGACTGCCAGCGCCAACAGCAGCAACGACCTGTCCGATCAGATCCTTTATGTCGACTCCGGCAACGGTTATGACAGCGGCGCAGCGCTGGGCAAGACCGTCGCCGCCTTCAAGAAAACGGGACTGAACGACGCCACGGTATACAAGTTCAAGATCGCCACCAAAGACACTGCAAACCATGAAAGCAGCGGCGCCGTCATCCAGGCCGTAACTCGCCTGGCCAACCCCGCCGGCCTGAGCGCTACAGCCGGCAATGCCAAGGCCACACTCACCTGGAGCGCCGTAGCCTCACCGTACGTAAAATTGTACAACATCTATCGCGTCAAGAACGGCAGCGCCCAGAGCGATGTGAGCGGCATGGCGCTGATCAAGAGCCAGACCGCCACCAGCTTCATGGACACCGGTCTGGATAACGGCTCCGTTTACCAGTATGCCGTTACCACGGTCAACACCTCCGGCGCCGAGCGCGGCAATGTCCAGAGCGTTGCTGTCACACCGCGCGGAGATACGACCGGTCCGGTTGTCAGCGGTCTTTCCATAGCCGCCAGCCAGGTGATTACCAAGCCTGTAGCCATTACGGCAACAGCCAGTGACGCCGAAAGTTCGATGGACAGGATCGAACTTTATATCGACGGTTCCAAGATGGCCGCAGCCCAGGGCGAGAACTTGAACTGGACATGGAATCCGGTGGACACTACCGACGGAAACCACATTATAAAAATCATTGCCTACGATGCGCCGGGCAACAAGACTGAAAACAGCGTACAGGCTGTAGTAAGCCTGGCGGCGCCTGCTGCTCCGCTGATCACATCAAGTTTCGGCAGCCCAATCAACCAGAAGAGCACAACAATAAACGGCACTGCCCAGCCCGGCAGCACAGTAACACTGCGCGTCAACGGCGTTGTGGTCTCATCAACATTTGTTTCGGCCTCTGCCAATGCATTCAGCTTTACGTCCGTGCCTTTGAGCGAAGGGGATAACTACGTCTCCGCCAAGGCTTCCAACCGTGGTGGGGACAGCCCTTACAGCGCCGATGTCAAGGTCAGCGTGGTTACCACCGCTCCGGCGTCACCGTCTGCCCTTACGGTCAAGCCTCTCAGCGGAGGCAGCCTCCAGTTCGCATGGCAGGCTGGCGCAAGCGGCGTGGCTGTGGGTTACAACCTTTACGAAGGTCCGGCGGGTGCATCTACCCTTTCAGACTCAGGAGTAAAGAAAGTAAACAGCAGCCTTATCTCCTGGCTGCTCAAGGAATATATCCCGGCTGACGACACGCCGCGCAGCTACATGGTCACGGCCGTGGATGCGGCGGGCAACGAGAGCGGTCCGTCCAATGCCGTAACCGTCGCTGCTGACCGCACGGCGCCGTCGGTATCCAATATTGCCTTTACCCCGGTCCCGGTTTCCCCGACTCCGGTCACCGTCTTCGGCCCCGGCACGATCAACGTAAGCATGACAGTCAGCAAAGCGCTGAGCGAAACGCCGTTCCTCAGTCTGGAGCCGCAGAGCGGCACACCGCTGGTGGTATCGCTGCGCAAGGTGGACGATACACATTACGAGGGAAGCCTGACCATTGATTCTTCTTCGCCTCACGGCGCTACCACCTGGAAATTCTCCGGCAAGGACGCTGCCGGCAACAGGGGCAATGGGCAGGGAACCGGCCCGACGCTGGACGTCAAGGGGCCTGTTGCCACTATCAGCGCACCGGTCAAACTGCTCAAAACCACCAGCGGGGCGGCAACCGTAACATTCAAGCTGGACGAGGCCACTACCGTGACCCCGGTCATGTCGCTGACCTCTCCGGACGGAGCATCCGCGCCGCTGACCGGACTGACATCCAGCGATAACATCAACTGGAGCGCCACCGTCAACCCGGCCAGCCTGGGCGAGGGCACAGGACGTTTTGTGATGTCCGACAGCCGCGACCGTTTCAACAACAAAGGGACAATCGTAACGGGTGGCGCTGCCATCACGCTTTACAAAACAACTCCGCCGGCGTCTTCCGTGCCGATCGGTCTTGTTGCCAAGGCCTTCAAGGGACGTGAAGTGCGTCTGGCCTGGAAAACTGTCAGCGATGCCGCCGGATATAAACTGTACCGCCAGGGCGCTGCGGATGCTTCGCCTGTGCTCGTAAACACCATCAGCGGCGCGGCTACCGTCACCGCAACCGATACGCCGCAGGCGGACGGCAGTTATGCCTACAGCATTTCCTCCCTCGGCCTGCTCGACGTGGAGAGCGCCCAGTCCGCCCAGATGACGGTCGTTACCGACGGCACACCTCCGCCGACACCAGCGTCGCTTGATCTGGCCATGACCGGCAACGGCGTCAAGGCGACATGGCAGGCGGGCAGCGGCGAGGCGGCGGCGTATTACCGCATTTACCGCTCGGCTGCGCCGATCAGTGACATCAGCGGCCTTTCTCCGGTTGCCACCGTAACTCAGCTCACCGCCATCGACCCGTCTCCGGATGCGAGCATGCGCTACTACAGCGTCACATCCCTTGACCAGCTTGGCAATGAGAGCGCCTCGGCTCCGAGCCGCGACATTGTCTTCCCGGCCATGCCGGTGCGCAACCTGCTGCTCACCCGCGTGGATGACGGCAAGCCGGCGCTTTCCTGGGAGGCCGGAGAAGCCGGTGTGCAAGGTTTCCACATCTACCGCAACGGCAGTCGTATCACCACGGTTCCGACCGTATCCACAAACTACAGTGACGCCTATTACAGCGGCGGCACTGTCACCTACGGTGTATCGTCAGTAAACAGCCAGGGAACCGAAAGCCAGGCGCGTGAGGTTACTCTGCCGATGGTGAACATCGGTCTCAAGGACGGGACCGTGCTGCGCCGCGGCGTGCTGGAAAACGTCGTCATCACCGCATCCCAGCCGGCCGGCGCGACAGCGGCGCTCAACCTGGACAGCGTTGCGATTAAAATCGGCGGGCTGCCGGAAAGCACCGAAAACGGTCCTTTTGTTGTCCCAGTCCCCAGTTCCCAGTCCCCAGTCCCCGCTTTGCTTGAAATCAGCAAAGTGGCCGCCACCGAGGCCAATGCCCAGCCGCAGACCGCGGCTGTGATCAGCGCCATCTTCAGGCCGGTGCCCGGCGTAACCGCCAAAATCACCCGCAGCGTCGTGGCTGCCGTGATCGCCTCCGGCTCACCGCTGGAGATATTCAACGAGCCGCTGGTGCGCGGCACCCAGGTGGGCGTGCGCATCAAATTCTCCAACACCGGTTCTGCTGCCAGCGAATTCGTGACCTCAGAGAACGGCGGGGCATCGTCTCAGGTGCGTCTGCTGCTCAAGGACCAGGACGGCAATATCCTGGCCCAGTCTGCCATGAACCAGCGCACCGGCGCTTCCGTGGTCGATTCCGGCAGCTATGCCTCCGCACGTCTCAACCCGGGCGAGAGCATCCTCTCCGAGCCGATAGCCCTCAATATCCCGGCCAGCGCGCCATACAAGGTCACGCTGGAGGCGCAGATAGACAACACCTGGTTCCACTACAGACAGGATGACCAGGTAAAAGCGCCCGGCATGAAGAGCGGCAGCGACGCCACCATCGCCGACGTCTCCTATATGGCTGTAGCCAAAACCGATAAAGCGGTCTACAAGCAGGCTGAAAGCGTAATCATCAGCGGCACTGCCACCTCCACAACTGACAACAAGCCCATGGCCAATGTGCCGGTCAAGATCGGCATCTCGGTCAAGGGCTTCGACCGTTTTGCCACCGTCAACACCGATGCCAACGGCGCTTTCACCCATACCTTTACCCCCGGCTCCACCGAGGCGGGCAGTTACAGCGTCTGGGCCATTCATCCCGACCTGACCGACCGCGTGGTGCAGGCCCAGTTCTCCATCATCGGGCTGCAGGTATCTCCGTTGCAGGCCAGCATCCGCCTGCTCAAGGGGCAGTCGTGGGATATCCCGGTCACACTTTACAACATGGGCGGCAGCCCGCTTAGCGGACTGGCCTTCACCGCCAATGCCTCCAGCGGCGTCACCGCCTCCATCGTTAACGCAGGGGCGACCGTACTCAACCCCGGCGAGAACCGCACCGTTACCTTCCGCGTAGCGGCGGGCGACAGCGCCCCGGACTCCGGCTTTGCATCGCTGGATATCGCCACCGCTGAAGGGCTGACCAGCCGCGTGGATGCGTCCGTCACATCCACAACCGCCATACCTGTCATCGTCACTGCCCCGAACTACATCGACACCGGTCTGATGCGCGGCAACCAGCGCATTGAGAACGTCGTCATCCGCAATACCGGCGCCGGAGCGCTTGTCAACCCGCGTATCGAAGGACCTTCGCTGCCCTGGCTGGCCCTGACGGTAGACAAGAATATCGGCGACATTCCGGCCGGCCAGTCACGCACCGTCGGCATACTGGTCAAACCGGGCGAGAGCATGGCGCAGGGCGTATATGACGACCGCATCGTCATCTATTCCGACAACCACATACCGTACACCTTCAACATCCAGGTCACGGTAACATCCAGCGCCGTCGGCAGCGTCCAGTTCAGCGTCATGAACGAACTGCTCAAAAAGGTGGAAGGCGCCAGCGTAACCATCCAGCACCAGAGTCTGCCGGAGCTTTACTACACGCTCAGGACCGCCACAGATGGCACCGCCGCGCAGTTCGACGTGCCGGAAGGGCGCTACAGCTACAATATCAGCGCGCCAAACCACAAGCCGTACAACGCCAGTTTCGTGATTACCCCCGGCATCACCACCACCGTACCGGTGGCGCTGGAGGTCAACCTGGTAACTGTCGAATGGAGCGTAACCCCCGTAACCATCGAGGACCGTTACGATATCCGCGTTACGCAGGTCTTTGAAACCGAAGTGCCCACATCCGTAATTGTCACGGATCCTCCGGCAGTTCAGCTGCCCAAGCTGGAGCCGGGGCAGGTATTCAACGGCGAATTCACCATTACCAACCACGGCCTGATTGCCGCCGACTATGCCGGCATCAGCTTCCCATCCAGTTTTGAGGATTATGATCTGGAGGTGCTGGCGCAGATACCGGCCAGACTGGAAGCCAACCGGAAGGTCGTCGTGCCGTACCGTATTACCAGACGCATGACAACCGCGGCCGCAAGCGGCACAGGCTCCGATATTGCCAGTTACGGCGGCGGTGCCTGCAACGGCAATGTGCCCATAACCACCAACTGGACCCAGATGATTTGCCCGGCCTCGGCCAATGAAAGACAGGTCAGCCGTTCTTCCGGCACCACGATCTGGTGGAATGCCTGCGCGCCGTCAACCAGTGTTGGCGGTGGCGGTATCGGTGTTTCCGGGGGCTGGATCTGGTATGGCGGCTCCGGTACCGGCAGCCAGGGGTCCGGCGGCGGCAGTGGCTCCGGGGGATACTATGCCACCCCGTTGTCGACGGAACAGTGTTTTTCTCCAAAGTGTCTGTTGAAAAGATTTGTCTGCAATACTGCTGAAAAGTCCGGCAGCTATGTCATTATGGCCAACGGCACCTATGAATTCGGCGAACCGGATCTGCGTCTGCCTGCGCGCGGCGCGGCCATTGACTGGACACGCTACTACCGTTCCAACCGGGTATTCAGCAAGAACGGCTCCGGCGGATTCGGCGAACTGCTTGACAGCCCGCTGGGCTACGGCTGGAGCACGCCGTATTTCTCACGCATTGAAAACAACGACACCTGGGTGGACGGCTTCGGCCTCTACCAGACCTTTGCCAAGGACTCCAGCGGCAACCTTCAGGCCGATCTGGCCGAAGGGGTCTCCCTGAGGAAGACCGCCGACGGCTACGAGCTGACAAGAAGAGGCATCGAGACCCAGTACTTCAACGCCAGCGGCAAACTTACATCCATCAGGGACCTGAACGGCAACAGCAGCATGCTTGTCTATGACGGCAGCGGTAAGCTGGTCCAGGTAAAAGACAGCAGTGGCAGGATCGCCCTCGGCTTCACCTACAACGCAGCCGGGCGCATCGCCACCGCCACCGACGCCGGCGGCAGAAGCGTCAGCTATGAATACGACGCGTTCGGCAACCTGACCAAGGCCAGCGGCCCGTCCGGCGTCCACAGCTACACCTACAACAACTATCACGGGATATTGAGCAAATCCAACGCGCTGGGTGAAACCTACACCATCGAATACCAGTACCCCACCGAAGGCGTAGTCAAGCGCATCCTTGACCCGGCCGGCACCGCCCTTTACAAACAGGGCGAGCCCGTAACCGGCCATGAGATGAAATACCAGTACGACTTCAAAAACGGCGTCTTCATCGTCACCGGCTATGACGGCAGCACCCGCAAGAAATACGTCAACAGCGACGGCGCGCTTGTACTGGAAGAACTGGTCGATCAGAGCGGCAGCACCCCTATCCGCAAAGTCGAATACCTTGGCCGTACAGAGAAGACCACCGACATCGCCGGCATCGTCACCACCATCGTACGCGATGATTGGCGCAACATCGCCAGCACAACCGACGGAGAAGGCAACACCACCAGCTTCACCTACAACTCCGTCGGCCGTCCGCTCAGCATCACCGACAGCCTGGGCAACATCACCCGCCTTGAATACGACGCGAACCACAACCTCGTCAAAATCATCAAGGCACAGGGCAAAACGGAAGAGCAGACCACCAGCTACAGCTATGACCAGTACGGCCAGATCACCGGCGCCACCACCGGCGGCGCATCCATCCAGGTCGCCTGGGACAGCCAGGGCCAGCCCACCCAGGTCACCGACCCGCTGGGCGGCATCACCAAATACGAATACAACCCCATCGGCAACCTCACCGCCGCCACCGACGCGCTGAACAACCGCACCGCATACGGCTATGACGCAAACGGCAACCTCACATCCGTAACCGATCCGCTGGGCAATAACAGCGCCTATGCCTACAACAGCGACAACCGGCTCGTATCCGTCACCGACAGACTGGGCCGCAAAACCGACATCGAAAGCGACTTCAAAGGCAGAACCACCGCCACCATCGACAGCCTGAACAACCGCAGTGCCTATGAATACGACGGCAACGGCAACCTTGTAAAAACCACCCGCAACAGCGCCGTAACCACCCTGGCCTACGACCCGCTGGGCCGTCTAAAAAGCATCACCGACCCCATGGGCAACACCACCGCCTACGACTACAGCGGCTTCGGCAGCGGCGGCTGCTCATCATGCAGCATCGGCGGCGGCAACTCCGCCAACCCCGGCAAGATCACCGATCCCCTGGGCAACGTAACCAACAACCTGTACAACAAAACCGGCAAGCTCATATCCGTCACCGACCCCTTGGGCAACGTAACCACCATGGCCCGTGACGCCCTGGGCCGCCCCGTAACCCGCACCGACGCCGAAGGCAACATCACCAGCTATCAATACGACAGCCTGGGACGCATCACCAAACAGACCGACGCCACTGGCGGCGCAACCGAATTCAGCTACGATCAAAGGGGCAACCTCACCACCCTCAAAGACCCCAAAGGCAACACCAGCACATTCGCATACGACCTGGCCGACCGCAAAACCAGAGAAACCCGGCCCATGGGTCAGGCAACCGAATACAGCTACTATGCAAACGGTCTCCTGAAAACCTTAAAAGACGCCAAAGGGCAGACAACCACCTACACCTACGACTCTGTCAACCGGCTCACTGAAATCACCTACAGCGACAGCACCAAAGACACCTTCGCCTACGACGCCGAAGGCAACATGACCAGCTACGCCAAACCGGGTGTAAGCAGCGTCATCGCCTACGACGAACTGGGCCGCAAAACAGAAGAAACCGTCACCGTAGGCGGCATCAGCAAAACCTACAGATACACCTACGACGCCGCAGGCAACAAACAAACCTTCACCAGCCCTGAAGGCAAACAGTACAGTTACAACTACAACAAAAACAACCAGCTAACCAGCATCACCACAGACTCAAAAACCATAACCCTGGACTACCAGTGGATCAGGCAGACCAAAACCACCCTGCCTAACAACGTAACCACAAACTATCAATACAACGCCAACAGCTGGCTGGCCGCCATCGAAACCAAACAAAACGCCAACCCGCTGAGTAGCACAGGCTATCAGTTCGACAAGGTCGGCAACATCACAGCCAAACTGGGGACTGGGAACTGGGGACTGGGAACAACAACCTACGGTTATGACAAGCTGTACCAACTCATAAACTCAACAAACTCTCAGAACTCTGAAACTTTCTCTTACGACAAAGCAGGCAACAGAACCGACAGCACAGTAAACGCCAACAACGAACTCACACAAAGCCCGGACGCAACGTACACCCATGACGCCAACGGCAACACCGTCACCAGAGCCGTAAACGGGCAAACCACATCTTACAGCTACGACGCCAGAGACAGACTCACCGGCATAATGCTGCCCGACGGCAAATTAATCAGCTACACCTACGACCCCTTCGGCAGAAGAATCAGCAAAAACGTCAACGGCACCATCACACACTACATCTACGCCGACGAAGGGCTCATCGGTGAATACGCAGCAGACGGCACAAACCAGAAAGCCTACACCTGGCAGCCCGACAGCACCTGGGGCACCAACCCCGTAACACTGACAACAGGCAACAACACTTACTACTACCACAACGATCATCTGGGCACCCCGCAGAAGATCACCGACGAACAGGGCACCGTAGTATGGAGCGCCACCTACAGCGCATTCGGCAAAGCTACCGTAACCGGCAGCATCACCAGCAACCTGAGATACCCGGGCCAGTACTATGATGAAGAAACCGGGCTGCACTACAACTGGCAGAGGTACTACGATCCAACAGAAGGCAGGTATGTAAGCGTTGACCCCATAGGGTTTGAAGCTGGGGATGAGAACCTTTACAGGTATGTTGGGAATGGGCCGTTGAACGGGTTTGATCCAGAAGGGCTTTATGACTTCGGTGACTTCCTGTATGACGCAAGCAACGTATTTATTGGTATTGGTGATACAGTCAGTTTTGGTCTGACAAAGAAGTTCCGGCAGAAACACGGATATGATGATGCAGTTGATAAATGTTCTGGTGCATATGTTGGAGGGAAGGCCGCCGGAACACTTATTGATATGTATCTCGGTGTTGGTGGAATTGTTAAGGCTGTTAAGGGGTTGAAGGCTGTTAAGGGGTTGAAGGCGGCAAATAAAGTCAGCAAGAGCAAAATAAAAAAAGTTCCAAATCCTAATGGGAAACTAGGTGGGCCTGCACACCAATCAAAAGTTGCAGAAGTTGTGGATGGAGTGGAATCGCGAGGGCTAACTGCAGTTCGAGAACATCGAGTTCTAACTCCAGGTGGTAGCAAAGGAAGTCGTTATGTTGATGTAGTTGGCAAGGATGCAAAAGGAAATATCGTGGAAATGCATCAAGTGGGCCGTCAAACAAAATCAGGAAATCCTGTTTCAAGGGAAGTAAAAGCGCTAGATGATATAGAAAATCAAACGGGTATACGTCCAACATATCATCCATATAATTAAATCTAGGAGTGATAATGGGAAAGCAATTAAATTTTTACTTAATGCCATCAGATATTGCAACACTGGAGCAAACTATTCGAGCAATTGAACCATTGTATGTATTACACAATCGATCTAGTTTTTCTAACCCTCAAATATTGAATGGGTTAAATCACTTGGATGGTGGTTTACGCTGGCTTTTTTATTATATTGTCCGACAGGAGGATATTAAAGATGTGATAATGAAATATGTGCCAGCCCAAAAATACTGGACTGTTGATGTGCTGAAATCTCCAGTTGTCGAATTTCATAGTTGTTATTTTGATGAACTGAACCTTCGACGTGGTCGATTATATTACATTGACAAATATTATGGGGATAGCAACGAAGTCGTTATAAAACCAGAATCATTTCAGAAGTGGGCTAAGTCTATACTTGTGAAAACAAGAAATAGTTTAATTAAAATAGATAATGATTACTTTGGCGTTGATTCAAAGAAATGGCTTGATTGTGGTGGTCAACTTATTACTTGATTTTGGGGAACCCATAAGTGTCAGACCTACACCTTAGTAAATCTATAAGGGTCAGGTCTCAACTCTATACAAAGGGTAACCCATAGTGGGCAGAGCCATAAAATGGGTCAGCCCTTGAAAAAGGAATAAAACTGTAATCTTGATTTGTCTTCACTGATCTTTGACAACCGAATATCGACGCCATAACCCCGACGGCAAGCATCACACACCGGAAGCCGTCGGGATACCGTTATCCGTGCCCGTTGACCGTGTCCGTTATTATACACACCAGCACATTCGCATACGACCTGGCCGACCGCAAAACCAGAGAAACCCGGCCCATGGGTCAGGCAACCGAATACAGCTACTATGCAAACGGTCTCCTGAAAACCTTAAAAGACGCCAAAGGGCAGACAACCACCTACACCTACGACTCTGTCAACCGGCTCACTGAAATCACCTACAGCGACAGCACCAAAGACACCTTCGCCTACGACGCCGAAGGCAACATGACCAGCTACGCCAAACCGGGTGTAAGCAGCGTCATCGCCTACGACGAACTGGGCCGCAAAACAGAAGAAACCGTCACCGTAGGCGGCATCAGCAAAACCTACAGATACACCTACGACGCCGCAGGCAACAAACAAACCTTCACCAGCCCTGAAGGCAAACAGTACAGTTACAACTACAACAAAAACAACCAGCTAACCAGCATCACCACAGACTCAAAAACCATAACCCTGGACTACCAGTGGATCAGGCAGACCAAAACCACCCTGCCTAACAACGTAACCACAAACTATCAATACAACGCCAACAGCTGGCTGGCCGCCATCGAAACCAAACAAAACGCCAACCCGCTGAGTAGCACAGGCTATCAGTTCGACAAGGTCGGCAACATCACAGCCAAACTGGGGACTGGGAACTGGGGACTGGGAACAACAACCTACGGTTATGACAAGCTGTACCAACTCATAAACTCAACAAACTCTCAGAACTCTGAAACTTTCTCTTACGACAAAGCAGGCAACAGAACCGACAGCACAGTAAACGCCAACAACGAACTCACACAAAGCCCGGACGCAACGTACACCCATGACGCCAACGGCAACACCGTCACCAGAGCCGTAAACGGGCAAACCACATCTTACAGCTACGACGCCAGAGACAGACTCACCGGCATAATGCTGCCCGACGGCAAATTAATCAGCTACACCTACGACCCCTTCGGCAGAAGAATCAGCAAAAACGTCAACGGCACCATCACACACTACATCTACGCCGACGAAGGACTCATCGGTGAATATGCAGCAGACGGCACCAACCAGAAAGCCTACACCTGGCAGCCCGACAGCACCTGGGGCACCAACCCCGTAACACTGACAACAGGCAACAGCACCTACTACTACCACAACGATCATCTGGGCACCCCGCAGAAGATCACCGACGAACAGGGCACAGTAGTATGGAGCGCCACCTACAGCGCATTCGGCAAAGCCACTGTAACCGGCACCATCACCAGCAACCTGAGATACCCAGGCCAGTACTACGATGAAGAAACCGGGCTGCACTACAACTGGCAGAGGTACTACGACCCGGCGGAAGGCAGATATGTAAGCGTAGACCCGATTGGGTTTGAAGCTGGGGATGAAAACCTTTACAGGTATGTCTTCAACGACCCTGCAAACCTGTACGACCCGACCGGCGAAGCCTTGCCTGTCCTTGTATCAGTATACGCCCGTTGCGTAATGTCCTGCATGGCGCAAGAAGCAGTAGGCAACGCCATTACCGGGCAGTGCACCAACATAAAGGGCGTTGCCAAGGATTGCGCAGTCGGCTGTCTGAACCCCATGAATTGGTTTGGGAAGAAGTTTAAGGCGCTGAATGGACTAAAACGGGGGCCTAAAACTGATCCAAATGCACCACATAATAAGAAAATTCGAGAAATAGCAGCTAAAATAATTGCAGAAGGTGGAAAAATCTTATCTGGAGGAGGCGGTAAGGAGAGAACAATAAGAACACCAGGTGGCTATAAGGATTCCCGTCGACCCGATATTCTTTATAGGGATAAAGATGGGGTCACAAAGGGAGTTAATGTTGGTAGAACAAAGTCGGATGGTGTTTCACCTGTAAAACGAGAAACTGAAGCTCTAAAAGATTTAAACGATAAAGCACGGATTCCAACATCTTTTGAATCATATATACCGTAGGGGGTAATTGGTATGAAATCTATTATTGTCCAGTTTCATATAACGCACGAAGAAATAGCAAATTTTTTGGTAAACATTGCGAGAGAATTACATTTGCATTTTGTTCTAAGTCGTTCAAAAGCCCAAATACCACCGAAAGAAATTGCTTTTGAAGATATTCATAATGTGATTTTTGAAAACTCTGCTGTTGAATATACGCAGATTATAGTTTTGCCAGACAAACCGGAAATTGATTCAAATGGGAATTTCTTGCATATTGACCCATGTGAAGGTGCAATTGAGTTTACGATTGGCGCTTTATCCCCGCAGTCACTGATGCAATCATCTTTTTCTGTAAAAACCAATGATCAAAGATTATTAGCATTAGCGAAAACAATCGCCTCAAAATTAAAGAAGCTTACAAAAGCTGGTACAACTGCAGCTATTGATGAAAATATTATTTATAGAACAGATCGCTATACTGAAAAAGCAAAAGAATTACAAAACCGAGGACTGAAGATGATGCCATTTGCTGGTGTTTGTGAGTTGATGTTAGGCATAGAGAAGAAGAACACTTGATAAGAAAGAAGAGCTGCCAAGGGTCAGATGGAATCCATAGGTGTCAGGTACTGACACCTTGACAAAGCAGCAAAAATATTTTCATCCACCCATTCTTTGACAACCGGATATCGACGCCATAAGCCATAGGTGTCAGACAACCAAAAAGAAAGAACCCAAAAGGGGCAGGTCTCAACTCCATACAAAGGGTATCCCGCTTCACCCGATCGTTGAGCAACAGACAGAACATGGGCCGAAAGGATTGGTATCCAAATGAAATGTCCAGCTTGTGGGTATGTAAGAAAACCGGAAGATAACGTTCCTGAGTGGCAGTGCCCAGCCTGTCAGGTGGTGTATGAAAAAGTAACCAGAAGCAACAATTATGTTCGTCCTTCGTACAATTCCACTTCTGTGCGCACAGCTGTCAACACAAAGCCTTCAGGAATATCGTTGGGTTCTGTAGTGATTGTTCTGGTACTGTGCGTCGCGCTTTGCGCCGCTTATTTTGTCGCCACTGGCAAACCAATATTTGGCATGTCCGAGCAGGCCAAAAGCGAATTGTTGACCAATAAAAAAGCTGAGCTGAAAGCGTATGAAGAAGGATTGCAGCGTGTTGATGAGGAAATCGAACGGAATCGTAAAAACGTGGGTATTTGCCCAATAACAGGCCAGCCTAATCAATTTGTGCTGGAGAATGACCCCAGGCCTGAGCTGAGAAAGAAGATTGAAGTGTTGAATCAGGAAATACAGCAACTTGAGAGCAAGTCCTAAACTTTGCCTGACCGGACAGTTTCGGCATTCTGTTCGTGGAGCAACAAGGGGATAGGCAACTGATTAGCAGTTTTAGATATAAGCATCCACAGAAAACAAAAGGAGGCCGCTTGACAAGATATTTGCTCATCATTGCTTGCGCCCTCTTTGTACTTGCGGTTGGCGCATTCGCCGATTCGGGCGAAAAGCAGACCAACGCAGATAACAGCCATAACCTGGGATTGAAGAACCAGACAGACTATGAAACCTCAATCGAAAAACTGCGCCGCGAACAGGAACTGTTCCCCCTTGACCAAAAGCTGAAACGCAGACTGGCCGATGCTTACGCATTCCGGGGATTGCAGCTTTTAAAACAAAAACAATATGCGCTGGCTGACACAACCATCACCGGGGCCATAGAACTTTATCCCGAAGAATCTGTCTACGCCATCCTGAGAGGCATAAGCAATTATCATCTGAAACGATACGATATCGCCCGTTACGAACTGGAACGTGCCCGGCCCGCCAGACCGGACTCCGTCGAACTTCTGCTGTTCCTCGGATTGACGCTTTATGAAACCGAAAACCGCAAAGAGGCCATGGAACTGTTGGAACAGGCGCTTAAACTCTCCCCCGGGCGCGGAGATATAACCGGCCTGCTGGCCAGGGCGCGCAAGGAAACAAACGTCGAGTCCGGCATGGACTCCGGCCACAGCTCGCGCTTTGACCTGACATACGACCCCGGCGTAACCACCTCCTTTGCCCTGGCGATACTGGACGTGCTGGAATCTGCCGCCAACCAGGTAGGTGCGGAACTGGGACACTTCCCGGAGGCGCATGTGCCGGTAGCCATCTACAAACGGGGTGATTACAAGACCGTCACCGATGCGCCGGATTGGTCAGGCGGGGCATACGACGGCAAGATCCGCGTGCCGTTCGGCGCTTTCAAAGAGATCACGCCCCCCATGCGCGCGATTCTGTTCCACGAATACGCCCATGTGTTGGTTTATGACATGACCCGCGGCAACTGTCCGCAGTGGCTGAACGAGGGCATAGCCGAGTTCTTTGGCCGCAGGCAGTATGCACGGCCCGGTCAGAACGCCGCTAAAGCGGCGGCGGTTGATTTCAGGAAGCTGGAAAAAGGCTTCAGCACCCTTAATGCAAAGGATGCGGCCAATGCCTACGAACAAAGCCACGCTTTGGTCAGCTACATGGTGACCGCTTACGGCTGGCACCGGTTAAATCAGACCCTGCAAGCCCTGGGCAAAGGCATGGATATCGACAGTGCGATAAAGTCGGCCTATGGCGATCTGGGACTTGATTATGACGGAATTGTGGGTGGATGGAGTGAAGCCGTTGTCCGTTGAACGTTAAAAACGGATCTCACGCAAAGCCGCAAAGGGCGCAAAGAAAGTCAAAACCGGAATTAGGGGAAAGTCTTAAAAGCTGGGTCACACAAAGCCACAAAGGCACGAAGAAAGACGTAAAGCCGGGACTAAGGGTAAACCGTTAAAAACGGGGTTTCACCAAAAGACACAAGAGAAGCAAAAGCGTTTTGGGGTTAAATCTTTTGAAAAGATTTTTCTATTGGTTTTACCCCTTTGTGTACTTTGCGGCTTTGCGTGAGGCGGGTTTTTAGGGGAGAAGGCAGATCATATGGTTCGCGCAATTTTTACGACCATCGCATTGATAGTTTTATCGGTTTCAACGGTTGCGGCCTCCCCGCAGGAAGAGGCGCTTAACCAGCGCCTGGCCGGTTTGCTTCCCCGCAGTGCCCGCTGGGGCGTGACAGTGGTGGAGCTGGAGGGGGGCAGGGAGATTGCCCGTGCCGGGAATGTTGCGGAGCTGTTGATTCCTGCCTCGCTGGTGAAGCTGTTTGTTGGCGGGGCCGCTCTGGAACGGGTGCATGCGGGGCAGCCGCTCTCTCTGGATACGGAGATCCTCCATGACGGCAGCCTGGAAGATGGCACGATAAACGGAAACGTGTATTTGCGCGGAAACGGCAATTGCCTGCTGTCTGAGGCAGATTTGCAAAAGGCGGCCGAGAGGCTGAGGCAAAAGGGGATTGCGAGAGTTTCCGGCGGGGTTGTGGCGGACGATATTTGGTTTGACAGGAAAGGATTGGAGCGCAGTCGCAAGGGGGCAGGCTATGCGCCCGTGTCTGCGCTGGGGATGGAACTGCATACCGTGCGGGTTGTTGTCACACCGAGCATGGCAGGCAAGCCGCTCCGCGCTTATGCGACGCCATCAAACCCTTACGGCAGGCTGGCGGTGACGGCCCTTGCTTCGGGCGGCAAGAGCAAGCTTGAGATGGTGCGCATAGACGACACCAGTTACCGGATTAGCGGCAATCTGCCGGCAGACTCGGATTCCCGAAGCAGAAGGTTTGAGCTGCATGATCCGGCGCTGTACACCGCGCAAAGTTTTGCGGGCATGCTGTCCGATGCCGGCATAAAGGTCGAAAAAGGAGTATTCAGGGGCAGGACGCCAACCGGTGCGACACCTCTGGAGAATATCCCCGCGCCTGAGATGGACCGCTTCGTGAGGGAGATGAACCTTAACAGCCTGAACGTGGCGGCGGACAACCTGCTGCTGGCGCTGGGGCGGGAAGATGCTGAAATCGGTACCGCTGAGAAGGGTGTCGCGGCGCTGCGCGGGCATCTGGCGCGTCATGGCTTGTCAGGCCAAACGGCCATTGTTGTTGACGGGTCGGGACTGAACCCGGCCAACAGGATCACAGCGAGGGGCATGGCGCATTACCTGGCGTCGGCGGTAAAGCAGCCCTGGTTTCTTCAGTTATTGAACAGCCTGCCTCGGGCGGGAATGGAAGGAACCTTGCGCAACAGCGGATTCAAAAACGAGCGATTCCGCGCCAAGAGCGGCAACCTGGAAGGGGTGACGGCTTTGGCAGGTTATGGTGTTGATAATTCAGGACGTAAGGTCGCTTTTGCGTTTATCGCCAATTCTCCCGACCCACTGCCGCCCAATGCGAGGCTGGCGGGTGATGAGGTGATGCGCTGGCTGGCGGAGCAAAGGTAAGGCCGTTATCCGTGTCCGTTGACGGTCGACGGTAAGGGTAATCCTGGAATTGCCCTGCGCAGGTACATATTCTTTTATGAGGTTATGCATGAAACGATTGTTTATGCCGCTGGTGTTGATTCTGGCCCTGGTGGCCGATTATTCCTTGGCCTCGCGGGCCAATGCCGCTTGCGCTACGGTATCTATCGAGATATTGCAGAAGATGACCCTGGAGCGTACGGCATTCGACGCCAAGATGGTCATCACCAACGGCATTCCGGATCAGTCGCTGCAGAACATCCGTGTTGATGTTGTAGTGCGGGATACCAACGGCAATATCAAAAATGATATGTTCTTTGTTCGTCCGCCTGTTGCAAGCGGCATCAGCGGGACACTGGACGGTAACGGCATCGTGGCTGCGTCCGGAAGGGGAGAGGCCCACTGGCTGATCATTCCTTCTCCGGGAGCAGGTTACATAGAGCAGGACGGATCACTGAAACAGCTTGGCGTTGATTACCTGGTGGGGGCGACCCTTTCATATATCGTCAATGGCCAGCAGGAGACGGTCCCTATCAATCCGGCCCGGATTACGGTAAGGCCGATGCCGCAGCTGGTGCTGGATTATTTTATGCCTGCCGCTGTTTTGGGGGACAATCCGTTTACCACCCAGGTTGAAGCTCCTGTCCCATATCCTCTGGCGGTGCGTGTGCTGAACGACGGCTACGGAATCGCCAACAAGCTGAAGATTGATTCCGCCCAGCCAAAGATCATTGATAACAAGCAGGGGCTGCTGGTGGATTTCCGCATATTGGGTTCTTCGGTCAACGATGCTCCCACCACACCTTCACTGATGGCCGATTTCGGCGACCTGGGCAGCAAGAAGGTTGGAACGGCATCCTGGAGCATGATATCAACACTTTCAGGCAAGTTCATTGAGTTCAAGACAAGTTTTACGCATGCCTCGGAACTGGGCGGCGAACTGACGTCGCTTCTGCGTGAGACCAATCCGCACTATCTTACCCGCATGGTCAGGGTCAATCTGCCTGGCAGGGATATCCGGCTGGATTTTCTGGCTGACCTAAACGAGTCCTCCGCTGCAATCTATGAATCGGAAATCCCTAACGGTTCCAGCCGCATGGTTGATGCCAGGACTCCTGTCACGGTGGTGCTGCCTTCTGCCGCGCCGGTGCGTCCGACCGTTGACAAGCCGAATGTGGTTCTGACCCTGCCCAGCGGCAATACTGCCGGATGGATCTATACCAAGCTGGCCGATCCCTCCCTGGGGATGCTCAAACTGCTCAATGTGACTCGTGCCGACGGCATCAGTCTTGATCCTAATAACTTCTGGATAGAGGAAGGGCTGGACAAGGATTTCAAGAAGACATGGACGCTACAGTTTGTTGATTACCGGGCCGACGTGAATACTACCGGCATGTATACGCTTACGTTCAGCAAACCGGATGTGGATACGGTGCCGCCGGTTACATCTCTGGTGTTTGACGGCCCAAGCGCCGGGACATCACCGGTGTTGATTACCCCGCAGACGCGCATTGTGCTCACCTCATCCGACAATTCCGGCGGCAGCGGCGTTGATGCCATGTTCCGCAAGGTTAATGGCATGGACAGTGATTATGTGCCGGCGCTTCCTTTTACGCTCACAACTCCGGGCGATTATTCAATGCAGTTCTACAGTACCGATCGCGCCGGCAATGTGGAGGGTTTCAAGGCGGCTACGGTAAGGGTTGTGGCGGATGCGCCTTCGGTGAGCAGCTTTGCTTCCACCCCAGCGCTGATTGCGCCACAGGCGCCCAAAGGGGTGGCGGCTGCACGCAGTTTGGATTTCAGCGTCAGCGCGACCAGTGCGGCCGCCTCTCTGCCGGTGGAAATCGCGATTGCATCCGGCACGACTTTCCAGAATGAAAACGTGTTGCGCACCCTGAAAGCGACGGCCGAATCCGGTAAAGAGCTGCGTCTGACCTGGGACGGCAAGGATAACTCCGGTAAATTTGCTGCCACAGGCAAGTATACCGCCCGCGCCAGGGTGACAGACGGCCTGGAAAACCCGTTGAGCAGCGGCGCTCCCAGCCATACAGCTACAAAGGACATAGTGGTGACGGTTGCAGAGTGGTTTACATCTAACGCGCTTGACCCCAATCCCGCCGCGGACCAGATGCATCCGGCGATCTCGGGCACGCGCGCGGTCTGGCAGGATATGCGCAACGGCGTGGGCGACATATATGTCAAGGAGATCGGGGCGGCATCCTCCAGCAAAATTCCAGGTACCAGCGCAGGCAGGGACAGGCCGGCTATCGACGGCACGATGGTGGTCTGGCAGGACATGCGCAGCAACAGCTGGGAGATTTACGGCTACGATCTGTCCAAGAGCCAGGAGGTCGCTATTGCCACCGGCAGCGGGGACAAACAGTATCCCGCGGTTTCCGGCGATTGGGTGGCGTGGCAGGACAGGCGCAACGGCAACTGGGACATTTTTGTCAAGAACCTGAAAACCGCCGAGACGGTGCAGGTCACTTCCCATGAACGTGACCAGATCCGTCCCCGCCTGTTCGGCACGACATTGGTGTGGGAGGATTACCGGCACGGACCGGCGGATATCTATGCGTTTGACCTGGCTGCGCGCACCGAGCGCCAGGTGGCGTCAGGCCCGGACAACCTATATGGACCGGCTGTTTCCGGCAACGTGATTGCCTGGGCGGATCGCAGGAACGGGCAGGCGGATATCTACACGACGACGTCCGGTCTTTCACCTCTGCGGATTACCTATGGCAGCGGAGAACATGCCCAGCCGGCATTGAACGGGGATTTGATGGTCTACACCGATTACGAGGCCAGCCTGGATAATCCCAACCTTTCATACCTGGTGCTTTCATCCGGCAGCGGCGGCCGACTGGTGTCTGATCCGGCCAGACAGGAAGAACCGGCTGTGGGCAATGGTGTAGTTGTGTGGCAGGACAACCGCGACGGCAAGAACCAGATATATGTGGCCGATATGAAGACGGAGTCTGTGCCGGTGGAGGTGGCTCTCAAGACCGGTTACAACCTGATTGCAGTGGGCAGCCGTCTGGCGTCGGCAAGTAACACCGCTTCCGGATTTATCAGCGCCAACAAGGCTGAACTCGGTGTGGAGCGGCTCCTTGCATATGATGCCATGCACAATGTTTATACGGAGGCAAACGGCAGTAGCGGAGATTTTGCGCTGACAAAGGGGATGGGGCTGGTGGTTTATGCGTCCAAGCCCTCGACATTGAAAGTGGCTGACCCTGGCGAGAGCGCTACATATACCCTGCTGCCGGGCGCCAATCAGATCGGCCTTTTGACGGTTCCTTACGGATACAGCGCATATGACATGATGAAGTCGCTGGGGTTGGATAATGTCCAGAGTGTGCGCCGTTTTGAGAGCACAACCGGTTTGTGGCGCAGCGTGGCGGTAAGAAACGGGCAGGGCGGAAATGAGCTGGTCGGCGCCAATTTTACAATCAGCTCGGGTGACGGGTTGATTGTGACCATGAAGAGCCGTGTTGACGGATGGGGGCTGTAACAGGTCTTTGAAAAACTACTGCGGAGGCTGTCTGCGGCGTTGCGCGGTACTCGCAACCTCGGCTAACTGCATGTTATGCCTTGCTTGCTCCGTTCCGTGCGCCTTGCATCCAGCCTTCCTCATGACGTTTTCAAAGACCTGTTATGACCGGGACAGGGGCCGTAAAACCTTGAGAAATAAATCCGAATCTATTTTGTCACACAAAGCCGCAAAGGGCGCAAAGAGAAGCAAAAACAGTTTTTAGGTAAATCTTTGTGACTTTGTGTCTTGGTGTGAGACAGGTTTTTGATGTGTGGCTTAACCTTAGCGTCCTTGGCGGCTCTGCGTGAGACAAGTTTTTATTGGGAATGGTGACTTATGAAGCACTTCAAAATATGGGTTTTGTCGATATTAATTTTGCTCCCGCAGCTCGTTTTGGCTGCGAGCCCGCAGTGGATATCTCCCCAGCGGGTGCACCATCTGTTAAAGGAAGGGAGCGGGTTGTGGATTGTGGATGTGCGCTCACCCGCGACTTTTGAAAACGGACATATTGAGTCGGCGGTGAATATTCCGGTTGATGTGCTTAAACACAAACATCTCCCCAAAGCCAAGATGATTGTTCTGGCAGATGACAGCCTTGGGCTAAGAGACTCCTGCAAGGCCGCAGATATGCTTCGCGCGAAGGGGTATGGAAAGGTTTTTGTTCTGGATGGCGGGGTGCGTTTGTGGCGGTCGGAAAGCCTGCCCTGGAACGGAAAGAACAATGCAAGCCTGCATCCGGTGTCATGGGATGAACTGACATGGGCGTTTTCGAACTCTGTTCCGTTTCGCCTGGCGGATTTGCGTGACAGGGATGAACAGCGCAGAGGGCCTGTCAAAGGCGCTGTGGTGATTGCCGGAAACACTTTGGCAGAAAAACTTAAAAAGCTGAAGATGGATTTGTCTGCGGCACCTTCCGGCAGATTGGCAAGAAAACTTGAAAAACCTCAGGTGGTTGTGCTTGTGCTGCCGAGCAGCAGGTCGTCGCTGGATGCTGCGGGCAATGCTTTAAGGGGAGTGAATGCGGAGTTGCATTATCTTGATGGGGCATATCCTCTATGGGTTGCCCGGGAAAAGCTGAAACCATTGCCGGGGGCGGAGGTCTGCCGTACCTGCCCGGCATCGCGAGGTAAATAATGAGACTATTTCTGGTTGTTTTTGCCATTTTGGCAATATCTCTGCCGCAATCGGCACGGGCTGTGCCTGATACGGTGAGCGTAAGAGTCGCGGATGTGACAACTTCATCGTTTTCACTGGTCTGGATGACTGATGTGCAGACTGAGCCGGAGGTGGAGGTTTACACGGATGCCGCCATGGCAAGCCGCTTGAGCGAAGGTTTGTCAATTACTGCCATGCCGGATGCGACACCGGATATTTCCGCTGCCGCCAGGGCCAAGGGGATTATGAAGATCAGGGTTAGCGGTCTTGGTCCGGCAAAGACCTACTACGTTCGCTCTGTAACTCGAGATCCGGCAAACAGTGACAGCGTAGGCTATTCTCCTCTGCTGGAGGTGAAAACCGCTTCGGCTGTAATCCCATACGCGACGGATCCGGATGGAAGCCTCAAGGGATATGTGAATGACCTTTCTACGGCCAGGGTTTACATACGTCCCTCTGATCAGCAGGGACAGCCGGGCCTGGGGGATCTTGTAATGCTTGAGACCCCTGTATCCGCTTATCCCCTGAGCGCTTTCGTCGGGGCCGGCAGCAATATGCCGGAGGGGGTCATCGACCTTAATAATCTGTTTGGTTCCAACAGTGCCAGTGTTTGGGCCAAGGGGGGCGAAAAGGCGCAGATCCGGTTTTATAGGGGGATTAGTCTTTCAACATTGCTGCACTATCGCCGTCTTGCCTCTGCTACAGGCTATTTGTCCGCTGCCGAGCCTGCAAAAGGTTTCTTCGCGGATGTAAACCTGGATGGCAAGGTGGATGATAGCGATTTTGAGGAGTTCAGAAAACAGTATCGGACCTCACCCAATGACAGTGCCTATAATCCTGATTTCAAATTTGTGCCGACAGAGTCGGGCAGGGTGGATGCCCAGGATTTTACCCGTTTTGCCAGGGAGTATGGCCGGGCGGATGTGCCGCAGTAATAATTGAGGGATTCTGGAACGGGTATTGACTTGATTATGGGTGTTTCCGGCTTACCAGGCTGTTTTGCGAGAGCAGCTTTGAAATACAAAACTTTGATTTCCCCCGAAGGAGACAGTATGTCGTCACTCGGCAACCTGACCGCCAAATTTTTTACAACAATCATGTTCATTTTTTGCTTGAGCAGCGGAGCCTGGGGGGCCGGATTGCGTATTGTCCCTTCCAGTCCTCAGGTGACGCCGGGTGAGAGTTTCTATTTTGATGTGGTGGCTGACAATATCCCTGCCAGTGGTTTGAGCGGCGTACAGTTCAGGGTCAATGCCGTACCATCTTCAGGTTCGGTGGTTGGCGTTTCGGAGCTCGCTGTGGCTGGCAGCGGTGATATAGCCGTTGTGGCTCCATTGATGGTTTCACAGGTGGTTCCCGGACGGTCCGGGGTGGGCGACTTTTTCTGGAATGCCAAAGGTACAAACGGCATCCTGGTTATGGATAACGAGCCGCTGGTTAACGGTTCAGGGCTGTATAGTTTTGCGCATACGAGCGGTTCTACACCACCGTCCGGCAGTGGCGTGGTGGCGCGCTTTGCAGGGAAAATCGGCGCGGGAGTCAAGGCGGAGCGTCTGAATCTTAATCTGGGCGATGTCATGCTGCTTGACGGTGGTCCTGCTTATCCGCTGGAATATGCTACTGGGGCAGCGATCCAGATCCAGTGCGTCACCAAGGTGCCTGCCGTGACGGGGCTTGACCGCAATGCCGCTGTTGCTGCGTTGACGGCTGCCAGACTTGTCCTGGGCAATGTTTATGAGGTGGATAACACAGGCGGCAGTCGCCAGCTGAATGTGGTGCTTGAACAATCTGTTGCGGCGGACAGCACGCAGCTTTGTCAGACTCCTGTGAACCTGGCCATCAATACACCGCCAGCTGATGTCTCCAACGTTGTGGCTATTGATAAGGCAAACGATGAAAGCGGAGCGGTATTGATTTCCTGGACCCCTTCCGCATCTCCGGATGCCGCAGGCTATCGTATGTATTCAAACGGCATGATGCTTAAGCAACTGCCTGGCGCATCTATGGGGGACATGGAAATCAGCGGCCTGACCAATGGTACGGCAGCAAGGCTGCGGTTGGCGGGTTATGACACCTTCGGCAATGAGAGCGGCGGCGTCGTGTTTGATGTTTTGCCTAAAGATGATGTTCCACCTGTTATAACAATAGCCGGGCTCAGTGACGGGCTGCTCAGCCGTCTGGATGTTACCCCCCAGATAACGGCAAAAGATGCGGGTACGGTTACCTGGAGCGCGGTTTTAGACGGCATTGCGTTTAATGTTTTGCCTGTTACCGCCGAGGGACGTCACACGCTGGTTGTTACAGCTGTTGACAAGGCAGGAAACAGTTCCAGTAAAAGCGCTTCATTCACTATTGACAAGAGTGCACCAGTTTTGTCCGTTTCGACCTTGGCCAATGGTTCTTCAACCAGCAACCCCAATTTGAGTATTTCAGGCAGTGCTAACGATAGTAACGGCATCAAGGAACTTAAAATTAACAATGTGACGGTTTCGCTCAGTCAGGATGGCAGCTTTTCTTATCAGCTGCCGCTGGTGATCGGCTCGAATACGGTTTCTGTTGTGGTGTCTGACGTGGCTGGCAACCAGACTGTCAACACGCGTACTGTTATACGACAACTGGAAGTCACTGTGGCGGTTAATGCCGTGCCTAATCCTGTGACGGCATCAAGTTACAAGTTGACGGGGACCATGGGAGTGGGCACAAGCCTGAATATATCCACTACATCCACAGCTACAGTCGGTGCGATTACATATCCTTCAACAGGCACCTGGGCGTGCGAAATATCAAGGCTGGCGTCTGGTTCTAACGAATTTGCAATTACGGCTCTCGATCAGTCGGGGAATACCCGTACGATCAACGTGACGCTTAATTATGTGCCTAGCTTCAGTATCACACTTTCCAATTCATCTGTTGCCTCCGATTTCAAAGGTGTGGTTACAGCCGTGATAAAGACCGGTTCGCCTGCCGGCAGTGAAGTGTTTGTGGAACAGTTTGTGGATGCGAACAGGAACGGAACGGTGGATCCTACAGATTACGTGATCCGTTCGTTCAAGGTTACGGATGGTGTCGCTTCCAATAATCCCAATAAGCAGGGGGATGACGACGGGGCGGCAGATTCATCGATAAAGACCGGTCTCAACTTCATGCTGGCGGATGATTTGTATCATGCACCGGGGCGTTATGTCTTCCGGGCTTCTATGGGCACTGACAGCTCGAGTGCCGTGTTTAGTGTCAATCCTGTCAGCACGTTGCAGTCAGTGACCGGCAGCGTCACGGATGGAGCTTCCCCTGTTGCCGGAGCGCTGGTGCGCCTGCTTGATAAGTGGAAACGCCCGGTTGCCTGGACTGTTGCCGATGAATCCGGAAATTTTGTGCTGAATGTGAAGAAAAGCGGTGATTACCTTTTGTTGCCGGTAAGTTACGGATATATGTCGTCTGCAGTTGCGGTGTCAGTTGCTGATGGTCAACAGGTTACCGGGGGGGCGCTGGCTGTGACTGCCGGAAGCTATCATGTGACGGGTCAGGTTAAGGATGCCGCCGGTTCCAAAGGTGTGCCGGGTGTTATGATTCAGGCAATGGGGGATTCCGGCAGCGCATTTGCCATAACTTCTGAAACCGGCAGCTACGATGTGTCGCTGGCGTCAGGGCAGTTCGTTGTAAACGTAGTGAACGGTGCTTCCGTTCCAGGCGCTTATTCAAAAGGTTATGTAGGTTTTGAAGCAATGCCGGTTAATGTGACTGTAAGTGATAACCAGTCGGGAGTAGATATATCTCTTGTTGCAGGTGATGTACAGGTTCGCGGACGGGTTGTGGATACCATGGGAAATCCCGTGGCAGGCGTTCCGGTCAGGGCCCGCCAGACGATTACAAATGATAACAGCGAACCTTCCGCCTATGGTGTCAGCGATACTAACGGCAATTACTCCCTGTGGCTGATTGCTGGCGCAAACTGGGATGTTATGCTGGAAGACAGCTTGGCCCAGTCTCTGGGCTACATAGGAACTGTCCGTCGCGGTTTTTCGACGGATGCTGGGCCATTGACAGGCAATGATCTTACTGTCTTCCCGATTACCTCTTGGGTGCAGGGGACAGTCAAGGATTCAGAGACTCATCTGTTGTCTGCTGTGGACGTTGTGCTGCGCAACCAGGCTTCCACTATCGCAACATCCATCCCTACTGCTTCAGATGGTGTTTACAGGCTGGGTACATATGCCGGAAGCTGGTTGGTAAAAGCCAGAACAGAGGCGACAGGCAGTCATCAGCCGGTAAACGAACAGGCTGTGACTACGGTTGATACGCAAACGACAACTGCCGATTTTGTGGTGGACGTCACTCCGCCGGTTCTGTCGGTGAATGCAGTAGTGTCTCCGACTACGCAGCCTGCCCAGACAATAAGCGGTTCTATGGAGTCCGGTTCTGTTGTTGTCGTCAGTGTAAATACTTCCGCGGTGGCAGGCATCGTCAGTTATCCAATGGCAACAACTTGGAGTTGCACTATTAGCGGTTTGACTGCCGGGACAAACAATATTACTGTGACCGCGACGGATGCGGCTGGAAATGTAACTACCAAGACTACAACTATTTCTTACAATCAACCCAAGTTGCCTGATCTGGTTGTTATCTCGCTTGGAACGCCTTCAACCGCGTCGTCGGGGCAAACCATAAGCATTCCGGTTACGGTCAAGAATCAGGGGGCTGCTACTTCCGGGCTGTTCTATGTCGGTCTGTATCTTTCATCAGACAGCAATATTACGACGGCTGATAAGCTGCTGGGCAGTGAATATATATCATCACTGGCAGCCGGCGCCCAGGTGTCCTATACGACTACTGTAACTATCCCGGCAAATACTTCCGGTACTTACTACATTGGCGCAGTGGCTGATATTAAGGGCAAGATTACTGAAATCAGTGAAGACAATAATAGCAAAGCTGATATCCCGACAACGATCAGTTTTGGCCCTGATCTGGTTGTCACTTCTGTGGCAGCTCCGGCAACTGCGTCATCAGGTCAGACTATTAGCATTCCGGTTACTGTAAAGAATCAGGGAACAGGTTCTGCTGGCTTGTTCTATGTTGGAGTATATCTGTCCAGTGACAGCACTATTACTGCCAGTGACACTTTCCTGGGCAGTGAATACATAAGTTCACTGTCACCAGGTAGTGTTGAGTCTTACACGACTACGGTGACAATACCTGAGAACTTGACCGGTACTTATTATATTGGCGCTATTGCCGACATAAAGAGCAAGATCAGTGAGTCCAGTGAAGACAACAACAGCTATGCCGGTGCTTCGACCGCTGTTACTTATGGTCCAGATCTTGTTGTGTCTTCGATAAGCTACCCTGCGAGCGCTGTCAGGGGGCAGTCGGTGCAGGTTCCTGTTGTTGTAAAAAATCAGGGGAGCGGGTCATGCGGGTTGTTTTATATAGGGTTATATCTTTCTAGTGACGACAATATATCAAAAAGCGATATATCCCTGGGAGAGGAGTATATCAGTTCTCTAACAGCTGGTGGCCAGGAGTCATATACCACAACAGTCACCATTCCTTCTGATTTGGCTCCAGGTAATTATTATATTGGCGCGATTGTGGATACGAAAAGTAAAATTGGAGAATCGAACGAAAACAACAATATGCTGCCCGGTGCCTCAATTGCGGTTACGCAATGATTACGTTGATGTATATCTGAGATTATGTCTGGGCTATTTGTTTGTTAGCAAGGGGGCTTTGTGAGTAAAAACATGAAGAAGGTTATATACATTTTAACTTTAATGGCCCTGACAGTACAGTCTGGAGTTGTTCTTGCGGTTGAAAAGTCGCTTCGAAACAAGTCTGATCTGAAAAAAAACGTATTTGACTCTGGCCCAAGCGTTCTTAGTATAATTCCTGCCCAGGCAGAACCTGGAAAAGTTGTGACTATTTCAGGAGCAGGCTTTGGCGAAAAGATGTTCGTATATTTGGGGGTAACTGAGATTCCGGCAAAGCTGACAAATGGCAGAAGATTGGAGTTTATTGTACCTTCCCATATGGAACCTGGTATTTATGTACTCAACCTGAAGCGTGGCGACGGATTTGGGGGGAGGGCGTACAATTTCCAGATATTGCCATTGCGGCCGATACTGACTGGTCTTTCAACAGACAGTATAAGCTCCTGTGCTCAAGGTGATGAACGGGAGGTAGTTGCTAATGGTCAGAACTTCAATGAAAAATCCATGCTCTTTTTTGATGGTTCGGTAATCAGAAGCCGTTTGATTTCCCCGGAATCCATTGCGTTTACAGTCCCCCGTGTTCAGGGTGGCCTTCATCAAATCCTTGTCAAGAATCCCCCGGATATATCGTCTGTACCTTATGCTATTTCAATCGATACCAAGCCTGAGATAGAGCAGATAAGTATCGGCAAGGAAAATGTTAGTTCCTATGAACTGATAATCTCCGGCAGAAATTTTATGCAGAACTCTATCATATATGTTGATGGGGTAAGGATAGGAGGGCAAAACCCGGACCAGAGAGAGAAACTTATATACATTGACTGTAACAATTTGATTTATCAGAGGTCACCGTTCTCACCCGTAAGTAAGGAACTGCGAATTCAGGTGATGAATCAAAGCGGTGAGGGGAGCCAGGTTGTCAATGTTACAGCGCCTTAGCCAGGTTTCGATGATACAAAATTGTCAGTTTGGTTTGGCAAGGGCGTGCATATATTAGACGCCTGTTTATACTATAATAGTATGTAAAAGCTGAGGACAAAAACTTCCCCTGAACTTCCCCCGAATATATTGCTTACATGTTGAACATGTGATAAATACAGTTTGAAATTATTGAATAAATCGCGAAAAAGCCCTGAAAATTAATCCTCATAACCCGAAGGTCACAGGTTCAAATCCTGTCCCCGCAACCAAACAATTATAACCACTTAGGATTAATTTCCTAAGTGGTTTTTTTGTGCCTTGACGCAGCTTTTGACGCAGATACAAAACTTGACGCATTGTATAGTAGGTCCCCACCATATGTATACAGAGAATACAAAAAGCAGTTCAATATACCTGCAAAATACTCTTTGGTTGCTACAGTATATTCAGAAAGCAGGAAACAGGCTGCTATTGATAGAGGACTAGGTGAAAACCTTGCTAAAGCCAGAGCAGCAAGAGCTGAGAAGAAAGCAGGAGTTCCAGCTGTTAAGGGTAAAGCTCCAGTACCTGTTGTTAAAAAGAAAGCTGCTGTACCAGCCGTTATCTGAATGGTAAGAATGTTAATCAGGAGATGGTAGCTGAAGGGTATGCCTGGGCTTATAGGCAATATCTGGATAGACCACATGCATCAGAATATATAAGCCTTGAGGAACAGGCCAGAGCTAAGAGATTGGGTCTATGGCAGCAGAACAACCCTCAGCCACCGTGGGAGTTTAGAAGGTCCCTGAAAAACTCAAAGGGTTTTCCAAGGAGATAGCTGTTCAGTGAAACATATTATCCACTCTATAATATTAGGGATTAAGAGGTATCTCATCCGTTTTTTGGGTGAGGTTTTTCTTGCATATAGCGCTCTATGGACAATAGTTGAGTCTGACTATACGCCGCTGAGATATCATTTAGCGATATTTTATGAACTTTTATATCCTGCAGAATCCGCTGAAGTGCGATCTGGCGGGCATTATCACCAAATAGTTCATCATAATTGAAACAGTATTCTCCGATATACTTGTAAATCGATGAAAATTCCTCGACTACATAAGATGGCAATTTCCCGCGTTCAATAAATTGGCGTACTGAAGAAGGATTATGCAAGCTAATGTCATTAAACTCATTGTCAGTCAGCTCAATCGTCTTTACCCCTTCCTGCTGTCTGGCAACCTCGTCAACAATACCCGATATTTTTTGCCCAGCAATAGTACATAGAAACAAGCCTTGCGGAGCGTCCTTATTAAAAACAAATAGTGTTATTTGACCACCTTCAGGTGCAATGCCACGAACACAGGCCACCAATTTGGTATCGTTTAACAGTTGTGGTAAATTATCAGCTACGGCCTTCTCTGCGATGTTTATCCTGCTGCTTCGCACGTTTGCGGTAACCCCCAAAAGACGCGATGCCCAATCCATAGATATAATCAATATCCTGTTACTGATCAGTGGTTGCTGGTCAGCTTGATCAGCAAACCATACCGCGTCGAATCCAAGGCGCTTTTCCAGTTTTGCAGCTTGCTTTTCTAGAAGTGGCAACGGTTTGTTTGACTCAGTAGCCGCATAAAAAGAACGCTGACAGCCAGCTATGCGCGCCATCTCTTCCTGAGATAGAAAATACAATCCTCGAAGCAATTTCAGTTTATCTTGTTGTTTCATAATAATCCCCCAAATTTATTTTATACATAATCGAGGAAAAATTACAATGCCCCTTTACATGCTGGGGCGCACATGGTATTATATGTGCTTGCTGGCTTGTACAAGGATCTGTATGTGAAGCCTAGGCAATCACAGGTGGCAGAGCTACCCCACAAGGAGGAACTAAAGATGAAACTTTTGGCAATTGAGGAATACGCAGAATCCGTGGCAAGACTTATGTCACTTGCATTGCATGATACATCAGGTTCTCGAGTTGCAGCTCAGGTATTGCTGAGTGCTTACAACGGGGATGCATTCCAGCTCAACGTCTCTGATCTTGGGCAACTTGATTCGCATTACTACTACCATGCAATTATTGTCATACGTGGCAGAACTGAATGTAATTGGGAACCACATCATCTGTTAAATAATGGAGACAAGTTATTCGAAAAAATATGGTACAGATGGCAAGGACTGCACATTGATGAACGACACAAAGTGGAATGCAGGATCTGTAATGGCCGTGGGAAAATATATCGCGATGAGGATGACGAGGACGGAACAATGTGTCCAAAATGCAAAGGCACCGGGAGAGTATGTTTGCAAACTAGTTAATCGGTGTTGACGGACATGGTTGAGTAGCAACTGGGTGTTTATGTTGCGGGGCTGGTGGAAAAAGTCTCTAAGCTGGAAACAAGACTCGCAGATCTCGGAGTTGGTTCGGAAGATTGCGCTGGATTGGAATCAGAGGCTGCATAGTGGCATGTAGGCGTGAGGCGTAAGCCAGACTGTAGTTGTTTTGATTGGCATACGCCTTATGCTTGTCGGGCAGGTAGCATAAGGTCTGCTGCATCAGCAAAGTTTATGATGGAGGAGGAAATCAAATGCCAAGATTTGAGCTGACACCAGCTGAGGTGATTCGCATTGCAGAAACGCTGAGTGATATGTTGGCGCCAATTATTTTGGGAAAAATTTCGGCACTATCAGAAAGGACTGCTGCTGATTCATATATGACTATTGGTGAGGTTGCTGAAAAGTTGCAAACAACCCCGCGTCAGATTAATGCGCGCTGCCGCCATTTGAACCTCATAAAAAAAACATCTAAGAAGCTCATTGAACTGCCGTTCTGCAAAGTTGGTAAAGCATACCGTTTTGATAGGCGAGATTTTGACTGGGCAGTACAGTGCGATTTGTTTACTTCAAACCCTCGTATCGAGGCATATATTGCTGGGAGGAATAAGTGAAAAGGGCTGATAAGGGGGTCTACAAGCGCAAATGGCGTAATAAAGCAGGCGAAATGGTGACAAGCGACACTTGGACTATTGAGTGGTTTGTAGGTTCTCAAAAAATGAGACTTGCCACCGGTTTGAAAAGCAAGTCCGAAGCAGTAATGCTGAGAACACTCAAAATTGCTGAAAGTGTTAACTCAGCTAAAGAACAGAACGAAAAGTTACAAGAAAAAATTACACTTAACGATTTTGTGAAGACAGTATACTTCAGTCATGTTTTTGAAAATAAAGTTGGTCAGTGTATTGATGAATTTAAACATGACATTTTGGCAGCAGTGCGGCAATCAGCAACAGATGCAGAATTTGAAGAATGCAAAAAACTTCTGAACAGCCAAGCTGCTATTCGTAATATTAAAGCATCTATTATTAGCCGTCTTGAAATAATATGCACAGACATTGCAGACGCTAAGACAGTCAGGGCAAAAATTGAAACGGTCCAAAATCCTGTTGAACGTGCTGTTTTAATGATTATGCGGTTCAAGATGAGGGAGGTCCGATCTCGGATTGATTTGTATCGCTTAGTATCTTGTGTCTTTGGTGAGTTGTATATAAATGATATCAATGGTGATGCAATTAAAAATTACAGAAGAAGTCTTGTGAATGCTGGTTTGAGTGCATCAACGCGAAATAAGAGATGTGGGTTGATTAAACACATTTTTGCTATAGCAAAAGATTTTAACTATATTTCGGCAGAAAAATTAGCCGATGTTCGGATTGACAGGCAAGAACAAGAAGATAATGAACGGCATATAGAAACGACTCAAGAAGAACGGGCAAAAATTATAGAGGCCGCAAAAAAAGTTCCGTACATGTGGGAACTGATAGTGTTTGCACTATATACAGGTTTGCGTCGGAATAAAATATTTAGACTTAAGTGGGATGATGTGTTTCTTGATGGTGAAACGGCATATTACTGTCTGGGCAAAGATAAAAATAAAGAATCAGCCCGGACACCTTTGAGTCCTCAGGCAATTGAAGTATTGAAATGTCGTGAAAAGGCAAGAAAGGATGGGCTACCTTGGGTGTTCTTTAATGCGAGTACCCATGCCCCATACGATAATGTTGATAAAGCATTCTTTACTATTATGACAGAAGTCGGTCGACCGGACATCATATGGCATGATTTGAGACATATATTTTGTACGATGGTAGCTGATACTGGTGTTGGGTTGTATGATCTTATGGCCGTCTCAGGCCATAAAGATCCCAAGATGGCAATGCGATACATAAACAGGAGTCTGGTGGGTAAGGCAAAAACTGTGGCTGGTTTGAAATAACCGAGGGTAACCACGATAAGCCGCAGTTGACACATAATATGACACATAACAAAAAAGGACTTAAGCTTGATGGCCTAAGTCCTTGTTTTGTTGGCGCGCTTGGAGCGATTCGAACGCCCGACCTACGGATTCGTAGTCCGTTGCTCTATCCAGCTGAGCTACAAGCGCATTAATGGTGCCCAGGGACGGAATCGAACCGCCGACACGAGGATTTTCAGTCCTCTGCTCTACCGACTGAGCTACCTGGGCAAAAGGATTTTCTTTATAACCTTACATCGGCTTGGTTGTCAACAGATAAATGATGGAGGCCCGAAAATGTTTGTTCAAGACGGTGAGGAATTTGTTGTCTGCTGTCTGATGGGCACGTAATTGCAGAACGGTTCTTCCGCCAGATAGCTGCCGTTGTAAGTCGCTGCACGGGCTCTGCAGCCGCCGCAGACGTTCAGAAACTCACATCTGCCGCATTTTCCCTGGTAGTTGCTGAAGTCGCGCAGCTCATTGAAGAGTGCGGAGTTTTCCCAGATATCCCTGAAGGGGGTTATCCTGATGTTGCCGGCGGATTGCTGGAAGTATGAACAGGGTTTTACATTGCCGAAACAGTCGATCAGGCAGATGCTCTGGGCGGCGATGCAGCCTTTGCCAGAGCCGGTGGAAAACGATAGCGACCGCTGCTTGAAATCGATACCTTCAGCTCTGGATTTCTGACGGACAATACGGTAGTAGTGCGGTGCGCAGGTAGGGCGCATCAGGATTTCGTCCTCCTGTTTTTCCTGCTGATAGTGCCACTCCAGGATGTGTTCGTAGTCTTCTTTTGAGATCAGCTCTTCCAGGATATCTTCAGCGCGGCCGGTCGGCACAATCATAAACATGTACCAGGCTGTTGCGCCCAAGGTTTTGGCGAGCTTGAATGTGCCGCCAATGTCGTGCTGGTTGCGTTTGGTAAACGATGAATTTACGAGAAAAGGTATGCCGTTGCGACGCAGGGTTTCGGCGGCGCGAATAACCGCGTCGAAGGAGCCAGGTAGCTGGCGGAAGTTGTCGTGTATACCGGCGCTGCTGCCGTCCAGAGATAATGATACCATTCTGATATCTGCTTTTTTCATGCTGCCGCAAATGTCATCGCTGATCAGGGTGCCATTGGTAGCCAGACACATGCGCAGTCCCTGGCTGGTGCCATATTCCGCCAGTTCAAAGATATCATCTCGCAGTAGTGGTTCGCCGCCGGACAGCACGACAACAGGTTTGGAAAAGTTGGCGATCTCTTTGAGCAGTTCCATGCCCTCGATGGTGGAAAAATCTCCAGTTGAAGACGTCTGGCTGGAAGAACAGCGGCAATGGATGCAGTTCAGGTTGCATCGGCGGGTTACTTCCCAGGCTATCCATTTCGGTATGAAGGGCTGCGTCATGGTTTGTCCGTTCGGATTTCAGATGTGATCTGAAAATCCTACTTGAAAGTTTGATTATGCTCAAGGACAATTCCATAATGATTTATGCCGCTTCATGAGCAATAAGCTTGAAACGCCAATACAATTCTGCTATAGAGGACAGGTTGCTGTTTTCTTTTTGGTTAATCAGTCAGTTTATCAGCCATTGGGTCCAAGGAGATGGGCATGACCACTTCCAATATGGTTATGTACGAAGAAGAGTTCCAGGAACTTAACAAGGTTATACAGCGTTTGCTGGTTGAGGCCAACGCCAAGGTTATCTTTCTGGTTGACAAGAACGGCCAGTTGATTTCAGGCGTGGGCGAAACTGACCGTTTTGATACGACATCGCTTGCTTCGCTCACAGCTGGCAATATTGCAGCTACAGGTGGTCTGGCCAAGCTGATCGGTGAAAAGGAATTTTCCATTCTTTTTCATGAGGGAGAGAAGGATAACCTGCACATTTCAATTGTCGGCGGCCGGGTTATTCTGGTGGTGCTGTTTGACAACCGTTCTTCACTGGGGCTGGTGCGATTGCGGGTAAAGAAGTCGTCAGAAGAATTGTCGACTATTTTTGAGAGGCTGGTTCGCAAAACGGATGAGAAGGAAAAGAAGGGTGCTTCGGAATTTCCGTTTGCTGAAATCACCGACGATGATATCGACAACCTATTTAGCTGATGGCATGGAGTAGCCCGATATGTCCTTCATAAACTATGCATCCCGTGAAATAAACTGTAAGATAGTGTACTACGGTCCTGGACTGTGCGGAAAGACCACCAATCTGCAGTATGTCTATCAGAAAACCGCTCCCGAGGCCAAGGGCAAGATGATCAGTCTTGCCACTGAAACAGAGCGTACATTGTTTTTTGACTTTTTGCCGCTGGCCCTGGGTGAAATCCATGGTTTCAAAACCCGTTTTCACCTTTACACCGTGCCGGGCCAGGTTTTTTATGATGCCTCACGCAAGCTGATCCTCAAAGGTGTAGACGGTGTTGTCTTTGTGGCCGATTCCCAAGAGGAGCGTGCCGACGCCAATATAGAGTCTCTGGACAATCTGCGTTTCAATCTGATTGAACAGGGCTATGACCTAGACAAACTCCCCTATGTGGTTCAGTATAATAAGCGCGATCTGCCCAATGTTATCAGTGTTGATGAACTGCGTCGTGACCTGAACCCGACCAATGTGCCGGATTTTGAAGCCTGCGCCACAACGGGCGAAGGGGTGTTTGAAACCCTCAAGGCGGTTGCCAAGCTGATTCTGATGGATCTGAAAAAAGGAAAATAGCTCAGCATTTTTATGAGCGTTGATATGACCCGCCGATGCAAATCGTCGGGTTTTTTATTTTATTGACAAGGCCCTTCGTATTTCTGCGTTTTTTACGTTCCCGGGCTAGCATTACCTGCTCCCAGTGGTTTATTTAGGCTTGATTTTTGAGGGGTGGCGTGTTAATAACTACATTCCTGTTTTTACAGGGATTCACGTCACACGGAGAGATGGCCGAGTAGGTCGAAGGCGCTCGCCTGCTAAGCGAGTATACTGGGAAACCGGTATCGAGGGTTCGAATCCCTCTCTCTCCGCCATTTTATAACTCCGCACAGCCGCAGCATCATTCCCTTAAAATAGTGTCTTAATCTCTTCCACTGTTGCCAGTTTGCCGGATACCTTTACCTGGCCGTCAATGACCAGCGCCGGGGTGCTCAGCACGCCGTATTTCATAATGGTGGGGATGTCCTCTATTTTTACGATTTCAGCCGTTTTGCCGCTTTCTGCCAAGGCCTTGTTCACGTTCTCATACAGGTTCTTGCATTTTGTGCAGCCGGCGCCCAAAACTTCGATTTTCATGTGCTTGATTCCTTTCTTGTGGTGGTTTTATGATATTCAAAGTATCGCATTAAACATATAACCAACAAATACGATCGCCAGTGCCACTACGCCGAAGAATACGGCCAGCAGCCTGGTCTTGAGCACGTTTTTGAGGATGATCGCCTCAGGCAGCGACAATGCTATCACGGCCATCATGAAGGCCAACACGGTACCGATGGCCATACCCTTCTCCAACAGGGCATGCACGATCGGGATCACCCCGGCGGCGTTGCTGTATAGCGGCACACCCAGAGCGACGGCTACCGGCACGGCAAAGGGGTTGTCACGTCCGGCCCAGCGCGCCAGAAAATCCTGCGGCACGTAACCGTGGATGAAGGCGCCAATGCCGATACCCACCACCACGTAAGGCCAGATCTTCTTCAGCAGGTCGCGGGTGTAGTCACGGGCATAGACCAGCTTTTCGGTGAAGCTCATGACAGCGATCTCTCCCTGTCCGACCTTGATCTCCCAGACATAATCCTGCACGTACTTCTCCATCTTCAGTCTGCCGATAACAATGCCGGAGACAACCGCTACAATCAGGCCGGTGCCGATATAGATCAGGGCGATTTTCCAGCCAAATAGCCCCCAGAGCATGATCAGGGCCACCTCATTGACCATGGGGGAGGAAACCAGGAAGGAAAAGGTCACCCCCAGCGGCACCCCTGATTCCACAAAACCGATGAACAGGGGCACGGCAGAACAGGAGCAGAAAGGGGTGACGACACCCAGCAGCGCTGCCAGCACATTGCCCACGTATTCACGTTTGTGGGACAGCAGCTGCTTGGTGCGTTCCGGCGGGAAAGAAGAGCGGATGATGGCAACGACAAAGATGATCACCGTCAGCAGCAGGAATATCTTGATGGTGTCGTAGATAAAGAAGTTGAGCGCCTCCCCGGCGCGGCTGCCGGGGAGCAGGCCCATCTGGTCGAATACGATGTAGTCTGCGAATGACTTGAGCATGACTGTTTACCTGTTAAGTCAGATTTGCTCTGCAATGTTGTTGCAGATTTTTTCTCTCAGTTCAGGAGTCGGAATAGTTTTTCCCTTTTCCAGCCCCATTTGGGTGAGAAAGAATGCATGCGGTTTCAGGCCGATGTTTTCAATGATCTTGCGGGCGCAGCCTACTTCGCAGCCGTCGATGGTAATAACCTGATCTGCTGCCTGGGCAGCATCTATGAATGGTTTGATGCCGGCACCGATACCCGCCAGACAACTGGATTTAGGGGTTGCCAGACCGTCTTTGCGCAGCTTGCGGCTGACCTGGTCAGCTAATTCGCCCACATCGGCGCAGCCAGAGCAGGCGTAAACAATACGATTAATATTCTTATCAGGTTTGCAGTTTGAGCATTCCATAGTTTTCTCCTTATGAATGACTGGTTAGGTTAATTGCAGCAGCACTTGCAGCTGTCTCCCAATATCGAACAGGTGTTCTGCTGGTCACTTTCTATTTCTGCCACCAGCTCATCCATGCTTCCTGCCGCGCCGGTCCTGACGGCCTTGCCGACCTCGATCGCTTCAACAATTTCTTCCTTGGCAGCCCCGTTTTCCAGCGCCTTGGCGACATGGTTCTTCAGGCAAGGCTGGCAGTTGGCGGAGATGGATGCGCCTACCGCTATCAGGCTCCTAGTTTTGTCACTCAAAATGTTCTCGCTCATACATATCCTCCGTCTTTTGGGTTAACTGCTTTGTACTTGTAAGACTGATGAGAAGAGGAAAAGGATACACCATATTGATAATTTTATTGTTTCTTGTCGCACATAAGAGTGTTTCTGTTGTCACGGTAGAAGTTGCAGCTGCATTCCAAGGCGTTGCGTAGGTGAGTGCGTCCACGGTGCAGCCTGATCTTCACTGTGTCCAGGCTCAGGCCAAGCATCTCGGCAATTTCCTGATTGGTAAAATCCTCGAAATCGCTCAATACAAGCACCGAGCGGTAATGTTCGGGAAGCTGCTCTACAATGCTTCGAATACAGGCATTCATCTCCCTGCGGATGTACTCCTTGTCTGTGCCGTGGGTTTCTGGGTCATGCAGGTCATCCACCGACCCCTCATCGTCGAACATCAGTTCAGTCCCGCGCTGCCTTGAAAAAGATGACATTGCATGATCATGGGCGGTGTTGGTGGCGATGCGGTATATCCAGGTGGCAAGGGAGGAGTCGCCGCGAAAGTCACCAAGCGAGCGGCTTACCTTCAGGAATACCGATTGGGTGAGGTCCTCTGCATCACCTTCTCCGGCGAGGTTGCACAGATAGCGGTATATCTTCGGTTGGAACTCTTTGTGGATGTCTTCAAAACTGTTCATCTTGCCTCCATAGAATCAGACTGAATCAGGAGAAAACCACCTTTGCCGGAACCAGAAGGCCACATTGACTAGTCCGATCATGACCGGCACCTCCACCAGAGGCCCGATGACAGCGGCAAATGCCGCTCCGGAGTTGATTCCGAAGACCGCGACTGCAACGGCGATGGCCAGCTCGAAGTTGTTGCTGGCGGCGGTGAAGGCCAGGGTGGTTGTCTTGCTATAGTCGGCGCCCATCTTTTTACCCATCCAGAACGACACCAGAAACATCACTACAAAATAGATCAGCAGCGGAATTGAAATCCGAACAACATCCAGCGGCAGCTGCACGATCAGGTTTCCCTTCAGGCTGAACATGACTACGATGGTAAAGAGCAGGGCAATCAGGGTCAACGGACTGATTTTGGGCACAAGCTCCCGGTGATAGCGCTCCTTGCCCATAACCTTGATCCCGATCAAGCGTGTCAGCGCGCCAGCAATACAGGGTATGCCCAGGTAGATGAGCACGCTCTCGGCAATCTGGCCTATGCTGACATTTACCGCCATTCCCTTCAGCCCGACCAGTGGCGGCAGGATGGTAATGAAGAACCATGCATAGACACTGTAGAACAGTACCTGGAAGATGCTATTGAAAGCCACCAGCCCGGCAGCGTACTCGGTATTGCCTTTGGCCAGTTCGTTCCAGACAATCACCATGGCAATGCAGCGCGCCAGGCCGATCATTATCAATCCTACCAGGTATTCCGGCTTGTCCGGCAATAGAAAAGCAGCCAGCACGAACATAAGGAGCGGCCCGATCAGCCAGTTCTGAACCAACGATATTCCCAGAATCTTTTTGTTTTGAAAGACCTCCGGCATCTCCTCATACTTTACTTTGGCAAAGGGGGGATACATCATCACTATCAGGCCGATGGCAATGGGAATATTGGTGGTGCCGATCTGAAAAGAGTTGATGACGCTTTCGGCGCCGGGTACGAAATAGCCAAGTCCTACCCCGAGCGCCATGGCAACAAATATCCACAGGGTCAGCCAGCGGTCGAGGAAAGACAGCTTGTTCCCGATGTGCTCAGTCATGATTCTTGCCCTCCAAGATATTCGGTCAATTTCTTCCTGATCTCATCACGCACCCGCCTGTATTCCGGCAGCACTTCCTCATCGCTCCCTTTCTGACGGGAAGGGTCTTCAAAGCCCATATGCATACGCTGTACGCCGCCGAAGAAGAGCGGGCATTTTTCATTGGCATCGCCGCAGAGGGTGATTACGTAGTCAAAGTTTTCTTCATCAAACTCGTCCATGGTTTTGGAACGATGTGCGGAAATGTCGATGCCGATCTCGGCCATGACGCGGATGGCCAACGGGTTGACATGTGTGGCCTCGGTGCCGGCGGAGAAGGCTTGAAAATGGCTTCCCAGGAAGTGGTTGACCAGTCCCTCGGCCATCTGGGAGCGGCAGGAGTTGTGTGTGCAGAGCAGGAAAACTTTTTTCATGGCAGTGATCCTTGGTATATCCGTTTTGGCGGATAAAAGTTATTTGGGTGCCGGTTTGCATCCCTTGCCGCATACAAACTGCCTGAGCCTTTCCAGGTCGCTATTCACAATCTCGTTGTTGCTCATGAAATGATGCAGCAACGGCAACAGCGACTGCTGAAGCGGGGGCAGTGTCGCACATATGGAATAGTGTACCCATACCCCTACTTTCCGATCAGTAATCCAGCCGCTGCTTTTTAGCGAGGCGAGGTGTCTGGAGGCGGTGGATTGCGGGATTTCGAGGGCCGAGATGATGTCGCATACGCACAGCTCTTTTTCTTTGAGCAGCAGCGCCAGGATGCGCAGGCGGATTTCTTCGCTCAGTGACTGAAATATGGATGTAAGTTCGTTCATGGGGAAAATATATTCGCTTAAGCGGATATATGTCAATATGTTTTTCTGTCTGCTTGCAAAACTGTTGTGATGCCGGTATCTTTCAATAATCACAGTGGTGGGGAATTGAGCTATGGATAAACTGATCAGACAGATATTAACCTCCAAGGTATATGAGGCAGCAGTGGAAACCCCACTGGATCAAGCTGCGCATATCTCCAGGGCTACAGGCAACAGTGTTTTGCTTAAGCGCGAAGACCTTCAGCCGGTATTTTCTTTTAAACTGCGCGGTGCCTACAACAGGATTGCCCATCTGAGCGAAGCTGAACGTGAAAAGGGTATTATCACTGCCTCGGCCGGCAACCATGCCCAAGGGGTGGCGTTTTCGGCCATGAAGCTGGGTATCAAAGCGGTGATTGTCATGCCGCGTACGACGCCGGATATCAAGGTCAACGCGGTCAAGAGCTTTGGCGCCCAGGTGGTGCTGTACGGTGACAGTTATTCAGATGCTGCGGAACATTGTCAGCATCTGGTCAGCATCAACGGCATGACCTTTGTGCACCCGTTCGACGATGAACAGGTTATAGCAGGGCAGGGGACAATTGCGGTGGAGATCCTGCGCCAGTGCCGTGAAAAGGTGGACCGCATCTTTGTGCCGGTAGGCGGGGGCGGGCTGGTTTCGGGCATTGCTGCCTATATGAAGGCGATCAGCCCTGAAACCAAAATTATCGGTGTGGAGCCGGTGGACAGCAATGCCATGGCACTTTCGCTGGAGGCGGGCCACCGCGTTGTGCTGGATACGGTGGGCATCTTTGCCGATGGTGTGGCTGTCAAGAAAGTGGGCAGCCACACCTACAACATCTGCCGCAAATATCTGGATGAGATTGTACTGGTGAATTCTGAGGAGATCTGCAGCGCCATCAAGCTGATCTATCAGGATACCCGCTCCATAGCCGAGCCGGCTGGAGCCCTGGCTGTGGCCGGTCTGGTCAGGTACGCTGCCGAGCGTGGTATCAGCGGCGAGAATGTGGTGGTCATCAATTCCGGGGCCAACATGAACTTCGAGCGCCTGAGTTATGTGGCTGAGCGCGCCCAGATTGGTGAAAAGCGCGAGGCGCTGTTTGCCGTTACTATCCCGGAGGAACCGGGATCGCTGAAGCGCTTCTGTCTGGATGTCGTCAGGGATCGCAATATCTCGGAATTCAACTACCGGCTGGCCAGACGTGACAAGGCTCACATCCTGGTCGGCCTGAACACGGTTGATGATAATGAACGCCTGGAATTCTCACATGAAATGACCAGCGGCGGGTTTGAAAATATCGATATCACTGATAATGAACTGGCCAAGACCCATCTGCGCTACATGGTTGGAGGACGTTCTGTGGAGGCGGGACGCGAGGTGCTGTATCGTTTCCTCTTCCCGGAGCGCTCTGGCGCCCTGGGCGGGTTTCTGGAGAACATGAGCGAGAACTGGAATATCTCCCTGTTCAACTACCGCATGCAGGGGGGCGAGTTCGGCAGCGTGCTGATCGGTCTGGAAATTCCGGCTGAGGATGATGCGCGTTTCCAGCGTTTTTTAAGGAAACTGGGGTATCGTTATCAGGATGAAACCGCTAATTCTGCCTACAGGCTTTTTCTGTAAGAGGGAGATACAAATGACGTCCAAGCGTGTCGGTATCGTCATCTACGATAAAGTCGAAGTGCTGGACTTTTGCGGGCCTTTCGAGGTGTTCTCGCTGGTCCGGCTTAACGAGGAAAGGCGTCAGCAGGAGCCTTCGCCGTTCGAGGTGCTGCTGGTGGCGATATGATCGTTTAGCCCTGTTCCCTCAAGAGCTTCATGGAAAAGGTGAATCTGTCGGCCGGGTGGATGTTGACGGACATTTCAAAAACTTCATTGTTCTGGTCGATGTATCGGCGCAAGATTCTGAAGGCAGGCTGTCCGGTTTTTGTTTTCAGCTGGGCAGCCAATTCTGCTGGTATCAGTATGGCCTGGATGTCCTGCCTGATCTCGGCCACGCTCCTGCCATACCTGGATTCGATCAATTTACTGACCAGAGCTTCCGGCGAATCCATCACAGTATCCTTTATGTCGGTATATGCCGGGTCTATATAAACCTCTGTCCAGGCCATGGGCAGTTTTTCCTCAGTCTGATTTACCCTTACTCCGGCAATCCTTAGCCAGTGCGTGCCGGCGGGACACCCCATCTCTCTGCTGAAGGCAATATCGGCAACAAAATCCCCAACCTCGCTGACAATCCTTGAGTGTGCATAGTCAAACTGCAAAAGGTCATCCACCGTTGCCAGCTTCTGTTTGTAACCACCGATGGCACTGGAACTCTCAACGCGTGTTCCGACCTTTTTGCGGCTGGAGACCAGTCCCATATCCTTAAGCTGTTTTATGGCCGCCCTGACGGTAAAACGGCTAGCGCTGAACTGTTCGCAGAGTTCCTGTTCTGTCGGCAGCAGAGTGCCTACGGGATATCGGCCTGAGGCGATATCCTCAGCCAATTTATCTGCCAGTTGTGCATAGAGCGTCTTGGGCATTGTTTGGTTCCGTAAAATTAATTTATGGGATTGTTCAAAATACTTGACACAGATTCCATCTCTTTGTTATATGTCCGTACATAACAAAATGACATGACTAATGAGTTTTTGAGATATTAACAGAATATATTGAAATATCAAGAATATTTGACAAGTGATTTTCAGCGTGTAGTCAGCTTGCAGGGGGTGGAGGTTTGACTAGCGTGTTTTCAAGTGTGCCACCTGGTTGGCACACTTGGCTTTTTCTCTGCTTGGAAAGAGAGGGAAATGTCGGTTTGGGATTGAAGCGGCACAGAGTTTAAAACAGTCAACAGCCTTGGGCTGTACAAATAGTTTATTCTTCCCTGGCACTTTAGTATTGTGGAAGTACCCGGCACGGTTTTCTCCTGGACCCGCCGGGTTTTTTTATGTCTGCACTGTCGGTCGGCAAAGCCAAAGTGCTGTGAAGCGGCATTAGTCAAACATCACATGGGGATTCATTTCTGCTGGTGAGCGCCAGTTAATGCCATATTTTTGCTTCAGCAGCCGTTTCTTGGTCTCCCAGAAGATATGGACAAATCCCATGCTGCCTTTTTGCGGATGGCTGGATAGCGACTGTTGGACTTCACTGTCAATCTGTTCAAAGACCTTACGGTGTTCAGGCGCACTTTCAATCGGGTCGCGCTTGAGGCCGGCATGGTCGGGCTGTCTGGCAGCAGGCCTTTGCGGCTGCTTTTCGCACTCTTCGATGCATGTTTCCAGAGTGTCAAAAGGAACAACCGGGCCGCAGCCATCGTAGAAGTAAGCTCTACATTTTTGGGCTGACTGCTCGAAATAGAACTTCTCGATCATGGCCTTGCATGGCCCCTTGACAGGCTGCAGTGAACATCTGTCGACTTTTTCCTCAGCGGCGGATGCCGTTAGACGGCACAGCATTGTGGCGGCAATAGCCAGGAAGGTATCATTTTTAATAGTGACATGGTTATCCTGATGTGAACGTCCGCAAATTACCTTAAAGAAAAAGCCGGCCATCGGCACACTTCATGGACATTGGCTATTAGTATGCTGAGTAAACCAAGGATTAACTGTGATTCACTTGCAAAACTATTGCGGAGCCGGTCTACTTTGTTGCCGCTCGCTCAAAAGTTCAACGTACATCCGTGTACGCATCGCTTTTTCACTCGCTTGCGCCATGTCTCCCGGCTTCCTCATGACATTTTGCAAGAGGCTCATGTGCCTTATCTTAGCTGAATTGTCTTTGCTTGTTTTGTCGGATTGCTTTGCTTGCGATTACCGAAAACGATGTTAAGCTCGTTCAAGCATGCTGTTGCATGTGTCGTAAGGACGTTGGTAATATGATATTTGATGGAGGTGGGAGATGTTCGACAATATCAAGGTTAGCAGCAAGATGCTCGGCGGTTTTTTGCTGGTTTCACTGATTACGCTGGTGGTCGGCTCTTTCGGTTACACCCAGGTGAACAAGCTTATGGACAATGATATCTTCCTTTATGAGAAAGGTGCCGTACCGCTGGAGAGCATCGGTTCCATCAACGCCACCGGCAACAGGATCAGGGTTCTGTATACCCGCGATATCCTCAACAAGGCTGATGCCAAGGAGTTTGAAAAGACCGACGCGCGGATAAAAAAGTTCCGGGAAGAGGTCGCTGAAGATATCAGCATACTTGAAAAATCGCTGCCAAACGATGAGGCCAAAAAGCTGTTTGCGGATTTCAAGACAAATCATGAAAAGTTTGCGCCTACGCTCAACAAGCTGCTGCAGGCCGCCCGCAAGGGCAATTATGATGATGCCCGGCAAATGATCAGCACCAGCGGTGAGGCTACTGTAAATGCGCGAGGTGAGATTGAGGCAATTGACAAGCTTTCAGCTTTTCTTGTCAAAAACGCTAAACGGCTTTCCGATGATAACGCCATTGTTGCTAAGCGGACCGGCAGGGTGATGCTGGGGTTGACCTTTGCCGGTGTCATCATTGCCTTTCTAATGGGTTACTTGATCTCAAGATCCATAACGGTGCCAATCTCCGGGTTGGTTACTCAGGCTGAACAGATTGCAAAAGGTGATTTGCGGGTCGAGATCGATTATCGCTCGCAGAACGAGATCGGACAACTGAGCGATGCTTTTCGCGCCATGAGTGACAATCTGCGTACTACCATAAATGAAGTGGCATCCACTGCAACCATGGTTGCCACATCTGCCGGGCAACTGCGCGGCAGTTCCGAAATCATCTCTACCGGCACCGAGGAAGTTGCTTCGCAAAGTAATACCGTTGCAACTGCCAGCGAGGAGATGGCGGCCACATCCAATGATATCGCCGGTAATTGCCATATGGCGGCTGACAGCGCGCAACGTGCAGCCGATACCACACAGAAGGGGTTTGAGGTCGTCAAGCGTACTGTGGACGGAATACGTAGCCGCGGCGAGGGGACAAAAAACAATGCGAAGATTGTTGAGTCTCTTGGGGCACGCTCAGACCAGATTGGTGAGATTGTGGCAACTATTGAGGATATTGCCGATCAGACCAACCTGCTGGCGCTGAATGCTGCTATTGAAGCTGCCCGTGCCGGCGAGCAGGGTCGCGGGTTTGCTGTCGTTGCAGACGAAGTGAGGGCGCTTGCAGAGAGAACATCCCGTGCCACCAAGGAAATTGGTGAAATGATCAGAGCCATTCAGGGAGAGACAAGATCTGCTATCGTATCCATGGAGGACGAGGTCAGGGGGACCGAAAAAGGCATCAGCGAGGCTATTGGTCTGGAGGGAGCTCTCAACGAAATACTTGAACAGGTTAATGCCATGACCATGCAAATGAATCAGATAGCTACAGCGGCAGAAGAACAGACTGCAACTACAAGCGAGATAACCACCAACATACATCAGATCAGCACTGTTATCCAGCAGACAGCACAAAGTACCAACGATGCGGCTCAGGCGGCAATGGATCTTTCCAGTAAGGCGGAGGAATTAAGCAGACTGGTGGGAAGGTTTAGACTGTAGCAGGTTTGCTTCTAACAGGTTTTTGCTGAAAATATGAAAGGCCTGTCTTGGTTGCAGCATATCAAGGCAGGCCTTGATTTTTAGGTGCTATTCCGTTTCTGGCTGCTCCAGCACGCAGCATCTCCCCTGTACCCATTGGCATTCTTTGTCCTTGCAGTGACAGTGAAAACAGATCTGTTTGTTTCTCATGAGTTTGCTCCGATAGGTCGATTACAACAACATGCAACACGGTCTTTTATATTGCATGGAGCACTGTCTTGCCAATACATTTATGAGTAAATTTCTTTAACCATGCTGGCTACTGCTGCCTGAAACCTTATTGTCTCTTCTTATCTGCATTTTGTCTTGCAGCGGCTGTATGTGTACTGGCAGTTGCTGCCGATGCAATCCGCGTATTCCTGCTTGCAGGCCGACAGGCAGGCGTTGGTGGCTGGGGCACGTTTTACTGGCTGTGATTCTGATTGAACCTGTTTTTTCTCCAGCGCCAGGTTGGGGCGCACCACCGCCTGTGCCATGAGCGGGCAGATGAAGGTGAGGGCCAGTAAGGTGATCAATAGTTTCATATTCAGTCTCCTTGATAATTGTGATTTAGGAAATCCTTTATCTCTCTGACAATGCAATACGTATTCCCAATGCCGTGAATACACCTGCTGTCAGCCAGTCGAAGAATCTGGCGCATTTAGGTCTGCTCAACAGGTAGCTGCCGATGCCGCCGGAAAAATATCCGATCAGGCAGAAGATCACCACGGCCTGCAGCATGAAGAGCAGGCCTAATAGCAGAACCTGCAGGGCGAAATGTTCGCTGTCCTGCGCAACGAACTGCGGCAGAAAGGCCAGAAAGAACATGGCTACCTTCGGGTTAAGCACGTTCATGATAAAACCGCGCTTGAAAAGGGCGGACAAAGGCGTGTCGTCTGCATTCGTGAACCTGATGGCAGCATGCGCTTTGATGGTTTTCCAGGCCAGGTAGAGCAGGTAAAGCGCGCCGAGATATTTGACCGCATTAAAGGCCACAGCAGAAGAGTAGAATATAGCTGAGATGCCGAAGGCTGCGGCAATTGTATGAATGCTGATGCCGCTGCACATGCCGAGCGCCGTGACAATGGCTGGTTTTCTGCCGCGCGCGATCCCCTGCGTCATTACGAACAGGTTGTCAGGGCCGGGGGCAATTGTAAGGGCAATGGATGCCCCCAGAAAGCAGAGCAGGGTAGAGGTAGTCATGCGGGATATCCTTCAAGTGTGTGTGGATGGCCAGTTGTATGGAATTTTGAAAATAGACTGTGGCGACAATATAGCACAGTCTTTACTGCTTGAGACCAATATATAATCCGTACATGATCATGGATTCTGATTTGCGGAAGGCAACAAAAAAGGGTCTAGCTATTAAAAGCTAAACCCTTGTTTTTGTTGGCTCCCCGGTCAGGGCGCTCGGCAAAACTTTTTCTCACATACATTTGATTTCATTCTACGTCCGATTAAAAGAAATCACCCACGCTCAGCATATTTGATGATAAGAATATCCGTAGCAAGTTCCCCAATGAGTCCCGGACTTATTTTGGCGGTGGCAGTAGCAACAATAGTAGCAATAGCGGATTACCACATAGCCTGCCCAAAGGTGTCAGTGATATTTTAGTTCGAGATGGCAGGATGTTCTTCAGGAAGGGTGAAAAATGGTATGAAAGGTGAAAAGGTTACTGATCCTAAAATTCTGGAACTTCTGAACAGCGAACACATACCAAATGATTGTGATGTGGTGACCGCCACGAATCCTGAAACCGGACAACGCATTTTCTCCGTTGACGGTGAAGCATGGAGGGATATTCATACGGGTAAGATTGTCGAATAGATGCAAAATGTTGGAGGCAGGGGGCAAGAGAACGGAAGTCAGAAATGGCTTCCGTTTTTCTTTATTCAGAGTTGATTGTGCTTTAATAGTTGATTTTAATCCTGTTAAGGACATGGCCTGTTGTGGTTATTGCCTGAAAACGGAAGCCGGGGTTGCATATATATGAGATTAAGGTATCCATTATCTTATATACTCTATCTGGCTTGACTTTAGCCTGTCATATTGTTAGCAAGTATATGCTGTGTATTCCGTTCTAAACAGTTCAACAGCGCCTCAAAATGGCATTATTTATGGAAAAGGTTAAAACTGTTGCATACGTTAAATAAGCATGACATAGCCGACTTGCAACTTAGCGCAATTCTTCATGCGTCTCCAGACGGGATAGTTATCTTGAATACGTCTGGCAAAATAGTAACCTTATCTTCTTCCTCACTTAAAATGTTTGGTTATAAGCATTCTGAAGCAATAGGCCGTCTACCTACAGACTTTATTGTTGCTAAAGATCAGGCAAGAGCTTCCTCAAATATAGGAAGTATATTTAAAGACGGGGCACAAATTCTTACCGAATACACAGCAGTAAAATCCGACGGTTCTGTTTTTCCTGTAGAGGTCAATGCAGAAGCAATATGGGAATCAAGTGATGATATACGTGGCATAATACTAATTATTAGAGATATTACCACACGCAAACAACAAGAAGAAATGCTTCGAAAAAGCGAAGAGCTGTATCGTTCCTTTCTGAGCGCATCACCTGATGCGGTTTTCATAACTGATCGTGATGGTCAGATATTAACAGTATCTCCGGCAGTTTCTCAAATGTTTGGTTACAGTTCAGAAGAAGATATTAAAGGCAAGCAGTTATTGGGCCTGTTTGTCCCGGATGAGATAGAGAGAATAAAATGTAGCTTAATTCAAAGAATAAATGGCGCTAGACAGATTTTAAAAGAATACAAATGTTTTAAACAAGATGGAACCATTATTAATGTTGAGGTTAATTCTGAATATATTCGTGACAATAACAATGCGATTATCGGAATGGTTGCTATTGCACGTGATATTACAGCAAAAAAAAATCAGAAGAAATGCTCAGGCTAAGTGAGACACGGTTTAAGTTGGCTCTAGGGGCATCTGGAACAATTGTATGGGATTTCAATCCTATGACCAATAGGATTTATCTTTCAGTAAATGGCACAGCATTTACTGGTTTTGAAGAATCAGATTTCCCACATACACTTGATGAATGTGATAATTTTATCCATCCAGCTGATTTACCCAATCATCATAAAAAGATATCAGAGTTTTTGCAAGGAAGGACAGAAGAATTCATTTATCAATATCGCTTACTTTGCAAAAACGGAACATACAAGTGGGGAATTACCCATGGCAAGGCTATAGAAATAGATGAAATAGGAAATCCAATTAAGGTTGCAGGTATAATTTATGACACGACAAAACAAAAAGAGTATGAACAACTAATATATAAGGCCAAGGAAGCTGCAGACGTTTCTAATCAAACAACTCAGAAACTTCTATCGCTGATTGCCCATGAATTCAATACACCTCTTGGCCTTTTAACCATGAGCACTGACATTCTAAGTAGATACAAAGATCAAATTAACAGCAGCACCGCTGAAAAACACTTGGGGCAAATCCACTGCGCGTCAAGAGAGCTATCTAGACTTGTAAAATCTGTAATTTCATTTAGTTCCTGTAAGAACAACTCTGACAAATCAACGGAAGAAATAAATATTATCAATTATATCCAGGAAATAATTTGCAATGTTAGTGGGTTATGGAACAGAAAACTTGAATATATTGTTAAATCACTTCCACCTCAATGTAAGATCAGAATAAATGAGCAGTCATTTAGATATACATTAACCAATCTGATATCAAATGCATTCAAATATACATATGACGATACTGGCAACGTAACCTTAACTGTAAGATGTAATGATGATTATATGATTGTAGTTGTTACAGACAACGGCACAGGAATACCAAAAGCTGAAACTGCTAGGATTTTTGAAGCATTCTATCGTGGTAGTAATGCAAGATATTGCTCTGGAATAGGTTTGGGGCTGTCTATTGTCCTCGACTCTTTACATAAGCTGAACGGAACCATAAAATTCAAGAGCAAAGAAAATGTGGGTAGCATGTTCAGAGTTAAAATACCATTTGAAGGCATAAGCAAATGAGCAACATCTTGGTAATAGATGATGATGTCAAGTATCGAGAGTCTATGAAACTGATACTTACTTTGGAAAAATTTAAAGTAAAAACTGCCGCAACCGGAAACCAGGCTATTGACTTGATAAAACAGCAGAAACCTGACTTGATTTTGTGTGACATCTTGATGCCACATATGGATGGCTACAAGTTTCTGTCAACTCTCCAGCAAGATAAGAAATATTCTGATATCCCAATCGTATTTGTAACTGCACTGGATAGCAGGGAGGAATTACGAAAAGGCATGTGTAGGGGTGTGGATGATTATTTGACCAAACCGTTCAACTCTGAAGAGTTATTAGCATGCGTAACCAGCCGGTTAAACCGGATAAGTCTTTTAAAATGCAATCAATACTCGGACTGCCACAAGCAGGAACTTGAGTTAATCAACAAGCTGACACCAAGAGAGTTTGAAGTCTTGAATATGGTGTCTAATGGAGCAACATCAAAAGAGATTGCGAGCTCATTGAACATATGCATTAAAACTGTTGAAATTTATAGATCTAATTTACTTAAAAAACTAAATGCTAAAAACTCAGCTCAGCTAGTACGTTTGACTGCGGCCAAAAATATCCCCCCTGTATGACCTAATCCTCTATTACAAAACCCATCTTTTTTCAAAATTATCCACTTTTCTCGACAATCTAGGGGTTTACCCTAATTTACAAAATTATTTTTGATGATATTTAATTGCAAGCTTTTTATTCAAAATATCCCAAAGGAATAAACTATCGAACCACAGATTCTTAGCCAATTATTATGCATCTGAAATATTGACATCAAACACAGCAAAGGAGATTGAAAATGAAGTGCTTAACCACAGGTTCATTTATCAAAGGCTGTTCAATTTGTTTGGTTGATCAAGAAGACTGTAAGCATTCGTATGAATTTGGCTTTAGCAAGCTATGCAACAATCCCGACCGCAAATCTTTCCACTCCGATGAACATACTCCTACCGAACTACAATTTCTTGCCGACCATCTTAGACATAAACGTCGTGAGGCATTCTGGAACAACTTGGATTCATTTGGCAAAAGCTTCCTAAAAGACAGTATTTCGCATTAAACCACTCAGTTTCATTTGGTTTACGTATTACCATGTGTATTTTTATGCACATATATCTATTTTTTGGGGGGGGATATGCAAAAAATTAAGGATCTAAAGATTGGAACCCGTCTGGGATTTGGATTTGCACTGGTATTGCTGTTCACAGCTGCAATTGCAGTCATTGGTATATTGAGGATGTCGGCAATCAAAAGCGATTTCAATGACTTAGTCCAAAAAGGCAATGCTAGAACAGCCACAGCGATTGCCATGAGAGCAGAATTGCAAAAAATATTTATCAGTGTTCGTAATATGATGATTTACAAGGATTCCAGTATATTGCAAAAGCAAAAAGAAGATATTGTCGAAGCACGCAGACGTTATGATGAATTGGAGAAAAAGCTCGAATTGCTTTTAATAACAGAAAAAGGCAAGAAGATCTTTAGTGAAATAACTGCATCCAGAGACGCAACACGCCAGCAATTTTCAAAAATTATTGAACTTGCACAGTCCGGTAAAAATGAGGAAGCTGTCAAACTTTTACAAAACGAGGCCAGAACACTTCAGGAAAAATGGTTTGCCGCAATACAATCAATGATAGATCGCCAGGAGGAATTGACTCAACAACTTGTTGTAGACACTGAAAGTTCATACAAAAGCGGTTTTATTATTATGGCCATATTATCGGTCAGCGCCATCCTGCTTGGTGTAATAATAGCTGTTTTTGTTACTCGCTCCATAGTCCGACCATTGTCTTATGGTGTTCAAATAGCCAATTCACTTGCTTCAGGCGACTTAAGGATCAATGTCGACATTGAATCAAAAGACGAAACCGGCCAGTTGATGCTAGCCATGAAAACCATGACTGAAAATCTGCGAGGGACAATTGGCCATATTGAAAGTAATTCAACACAGGTTGCATCTGCAGCAAATCAACTGCAATCCACTGCGGAGCAAATAGCAACTGGCGCAGAAGAAGTTGCTGCACAAGCTGGTACCGTTGCAACAGCCGGAGAAGAAATGTCAGCCACTTCTAGTGATATTGCAAGAAACTGTCAGATGGCCGCAGAAGGAGCAAAACTGGCTTCCCAGACAGCACAAACAGGTTCGGAAGTTGTTGCAAAGACAGTCACCGTCATGGGTGAAATTGCCGAGAAAGTTCAGGAAGCTGCAAAAACCATTGATAGTTTAGGAGTTCGCTCAGATCAGATTGGAGAAATAATCGGCACAATTGAAGAAATAGCTGACCAAACTAATCTGTTAGCCTTAAATGCCGCAATAGAGGCTGCCAGGGCAGGAGAACAGGGCCGGGGATTTGCAGTGGTTGCCGATGAAGTACGTGCCCTAGCAGAGCGTACTACGCGTGCAACTAAAGAAATTGGAGAAATGATAAAGGCAATACAACGTGAAACAAAGGGTGCTGTTGCAGCAATGGAAAAGGGCGTAGAGCAGGTTGAATTTGGCACAATAGAGGCTTCGCGTTCTGGTGAGGCATTAAAAGAAATATTACAACAAATTAATGATGTTGCGATGCAGGTAAGCCAAATAGCTACAGCTGCAGAAGAACAAACTGCTACAACAGGAGAAATAGCAAACAATATGCAGCAGATAACTGCGGTTGTACTGGAGACATCTCAAGGTGCACATGAATCTGCTACTGCAGCGACACAGTTAAGTGGCAATGCAGAAGAACTGCAACGCTTGGTACACCAATTTAAACTTTGATTTAAAATGAGAATACTCTATGGAAACCACAGCATTAGTAAAAACAGGAGAGGCCGCGCAAAACCACGAACTTATACAGCTAGTCAGTTTTTGCCTGGACAATGAAGAATACGCAGTTGAAGTATTGAAAGTAAGGGAAATCATCCGTATGCCTGAAATCACGCGTATGCCTAACACGCCAAACTATGCCGAAGGAATTATAAACCTTCGTGGCAAGGTGATTCCAGTAATATCCATGCGAAAAAAGTTCGGCCTGTGCGATTCCGAATACAGCAGAAGCACACGGATTGTTGTAACCGATATTTCAACAGGGCTTACCGGCTTTATTGTAGACTCTGTATCAGAGGTTATCAGGATATACAGATCAGAAATTCAGCCTCCGCCATCTGCAGTTGCTGCAGACAAGGTTTCACAGGAATACATTTGCGGTGTCATCAACCGGTCTGATCGAATGCTGATTTTCTTAGATATGGAGAATGTCGTCCCAATGGAAGACATGTAGCCTCTCTACGGATGTCAACATTACATGCAGTTTAAGATTGGAGAACCTTTGAAACAATTACGCTTATCAATGTAGACAAAATAAATTGAGACGTTTGTAGGTATTGGATTCTTAGAATATACTCCTAAACCATATTTCAAGGAGTGCGAATGTTTAACAAACAGACTTTAGATGTAATTTCTTCGCATAGCAAAGGCCACATTGAAGAAAGTTCGTTTCTCAATATTTTGAAAAACGAGCATGTCTGTACTCATTTCCAACCAGTACTCTCATCAAAACGCCGCCATATTGTTGGATTTGAAGCGCTGACGCGTGTACACGGAACTACTGCTCCCCCAATGGCCCCATCCGATCTATTTACTGCAGCCATTAAATTCAATTGTATAACTGAGATAGACAGATTGTGTCGTAGCAAAGCTCTAAAAACCTTCCGCGCCATTCGTAATACACTGCCACCAAAGCTTGAACCGCTTTTGTTTCTTAACATCAACCCATGTATCCTTGATCAAAGAGCATCAGTTCCAGGGGCTTTGCTGAAGCAGGCCCAAATTGAAGATATCGAGCCTAAAAACATCGTCATAGAAATTGTCGAAAGTAGTGTATATAACCTAGATGCCCTAAAAAGATTCATTGAATTTTACCGCAAGCACGGCTTCATGATCGCGCTTGACGATGTTGGAGCTGGGCATTCTAACTTTGATCGTTTTGCTATTATTCGACCAGATATAATCAAAATTGATCGTTCCATAATCTGCGACATAAACAAAGACTTTTACAAACAGGAAATATTTAAGGCCCTAGTACAGCTTTCCAGGAAAATAGGTACACTGGTACTAGCAGAAGGGGTAGAAACAAAAGAAGAGGCTCTATGCACAATGAACTATGATGCTGACATGCTGCAAGGCTATTATTTTGCTAGGCCTGCCCCAGATTGGGAACAGATTACAAAACAACTTGGCAACAAACCTCGAAAAGTTGGAGAAAAGCTGCGTGATTACAAAATACATAGAATTAACTGCATAAAAGACAAGTACAAGCTTTTCAAGCAGTCAATTGATGAAATTATCAACCAACTTTCAAAAATGGCACCGAATAAATTCACATGTTTTTTGAAAAAACATATAAAGAATTTACCCTTTATAGAAGCTATCTATGTACTCAATGATAATGGCGTTATGGAGACCGATGCAATACTTCAGAACAATGTTCCTGTTCGAAATAGCAGGTTGTTTCAGTTGTCACGTAGAGGTGATGACTTGTCACTTAAGGAATACTTCTATCTGCCATATTTTTCCGGGATAAAACACTTTACAACAGACAGTTATACATCAATGGCTACCGGCAACCTTATAAGAACTATTTCATGCACCTTCAGCAGCCTTTCTGGCAAATTGTACATACTTTGCGTTGATATGCCCGAAGAGGTAACCACTTGTCCTTTGATTTAGAATATGTGCCCAATTGTAATTTTAGGCACTTCATCAGTAAGCTGCGGGATTGCTATTAGCTTATCTGGCCTGGTATTAATCTTTTCTTTTTCTTATTTTTTGCCGAAAAGCAGAAAGTTAAGAGTACAAAAACTTTTAGAATCAGCTGAAGACAAAATGTAATTGAATCCCCGCATTAAACGCCTCCTGATAGCGTTTCCTGGTGGTTATCGCCGGAAACTGCCCCAGGTAGGCAGCTTGTCGGGTAGCTATTCCCTATCCGGCGAATGGTGATACTGCAAGAAAGTTAATCCGTAGGATTGATTCTCCTTATAAAGTTTTGGTCCAACGTGGCGACTGCGACATACCTGCGATTGCCCACCGTTGTGCTTTCCACAATTCCCCTGGCGCACTTGTCGCGAAGAGTGTGGATAGACACATGATACATCTTCACTGCCGTCTTCAGGTCAATGGCGCCAACCTTGTTTAAGTGAGCTATGGCTTGCTTCTGTTTTTGTTGTCTGGTAGTCACTACAGCTCGCTTTATTATGTCGATATTTGATGTTTATAAGGTTACTCGACCATCGAAAATATTACTAGCTTGTATGATGTTTTTGTTTTATATAACATGTTAATTTCATTGTAAAAATCAATCAAGTTGATTGAATTTGTTGGAGTGCATATGGAGCTAATCAATTACGGTCCAGAGAATAGTGCAGTTCGTTGGGTTGCGTATTTTGATCTATTGGGAACATCAAAATTGATTAAGTCAGGCAATATATTTAGGGTGTTCTCTGCTTACCAAACTGCATGTGAAAAACTGCATAATTGGAAACAGCGCCACCCAAAAGTATCTCATTGTTGGTTCTCAGACACCTTTCTTCTTTATACTGCTGATGGGACTGCTGAATCATTTGCGGCAATCGAAATGATATCTCGGTGGTTTATGTTTGCTTTGATAAGTGAAGAAATCCCGGTTTGCGGATCTTTAGCTGTAGGGACCTTTTATGCTGACTCAAAAAATGGAGTGTATTTAGGAGACGCTTTGGTTGAGGCGCATGATTGGGGAGAAAATCAAGATTGGATCGGTTATATTTTGACCCCTTCAGCAACTGATAAGCTTGAGGAATTAGGTTTGCCAGCTCAACAGCGCTTAAATTATCGAAAATATGAGGTACCACTAAAGGAATCTAGGAGCCAAGGGAATAAAATCGCTGCATGTGTCTTAGGCAACTGGGTACTATTGAGTGGTGTTAGAAATCCATTAATCGCTAAACTATGTAAAATGAAAAAACCATTAGAAGATGATAGGGTGGCCGCAAAATATGCACGAACAATTGATTTTTTAGAAAAATTCAAGTTCATCAAACAACCATAAAAATGTTTGAATGGGGAAGGAATAGATAATGCGCTGCTTTTGGGGAGTAACGCTGGTGTTTGTACTGGCTTCAACCACCTATGCTACTCCTGATAAACGGGCTGCTTTGGCCTTTGTCAGGGAAATGAATGGTGCAATGAAGCTAAACAAAAGTAAACTGCAGAGCCAAAACAACCAAGCTATTAGCGAACATAGTCGACGCATTCAAAGAATCAAACAAAATGGCACAGCCTTATTTGCTCCAGCAGATGCGTGTCACTTCGCAGCAAATTCAGCACTCCAATTGTGGACAAATCAGCTGTTGCAAAATCAGAAACCGAGCAGTAACGGGAAAAAGGTGTTAAATAATGCTGCCAAAGACTACAAAGAGAATCTTTCTTTGTGCATTCAATATATCAATAAACTGCGATGACGTCATATCGCGTTAAGTGGCTAAAAAATGTGTCGCACCCATGACGAGGGGAGAGTCGGCGCTGCGGCCTCCAAATCCATACCATACCCCCCCTATGGTGGGTGTACGATACATCTACTGCATATGATAGAGGATACGTTAGAGGATACGTAAACAAAAAAGGGTTTAGCTTTTAAAAGCCAAACCCTTGTTTTTGTTGGCTCCCCAACCCGGACAAAATTGGGCAATGGGAAGAAAACATTTCACTATAACGGCTCCGGTCATGACCCGCGACCGCAGGGAGTCGGAGTCTATGGCCGTGTTGGGGTTAGTATTGTTGCACTTCGACTCCGTTAGCACCACATACCGCAGCCAAGCTAGAACGGATCTTGTCTGTCAATTCAGTAATTGTTCTTGGTCTTATTGGGCCTGAAAGCTGAATGAGTCGGATTGTTGAATGGTTCTCGCCTTGGGTGAATATCACTGTCGGGTTATATTTTTTGTCAGCACTCCATACGTCTCTAAATTTCTCTCCTCTAAGTTCTTGCTTGATGAAAGGATCATCTTCTACTCGTTCTCTTATTGCATACCCGTTCTCCGTCAGTATTTGCCGAAGAATATTTCCCTCCATAGCTCCCTCTGATCCGGTTCGCTTGCACAAGGTCACGTCTATTCGTGACCTGTACGCAGCATCACAGCCCGCCATAAAAATTGCCATCAAGCCGGCCACTGCAAGTCTCGCCAGATGCATATTTGTTCTTATCATTTTTCTCTCTCTACCCCAACTCGTTAATCACCCGTTAGGGGTATATACATATAGATGCAAGCATATACATGTATATACTTTCTCTTTTATCCAATGCATCTATATGTATATGCTTTTGGTTGTTTCGGTATTTCCCCCGTTTCAGTAACACGGGGGTCTGTGAATACATCCAGTAGAATATGAATATTTCTATACTCCATTGACATGAATTTTTGAAGTCCATTTAATGTAAATATTGAAATGCCTCTGAAAGCGGTGTGGCACCTTACTAGGTGCTCACCGCTTTCAGAGGCGTAACTGAAGCTCGCTTTGCGAGCGAAAGAATGTGTCAGCGACTTTGACAATGACATGATATTGAGTGACAAAATATTATATTGACAAAATACAAATGTATAATTATACATTTTGATAACGGGGGTTGTGATGATTCCATCAATAGAAGAAAAGCAGATCGCAATAAGGTTAAACGAAATGTTGATAAATCGGCTTGATGTCCTTTCAAGAAATAGTGGTTTGAACAGGAATCACTTGATGCTTAATCTGGTCAGGGTTTGGCTTGATGTCTTAAACAAAGTGAGTATGCCGGGACTATTTTATATAGCCAGTCTCTTGAGAGAACGCCACATGCAGATGGAGTGCTGTCAGGCTTACGAACATGAGTTTACGGAGTCGCCGTTTATTGAAAAACCGTTACCATTGAAATTTTCGGAATCAGAAATTTTTCAAGTAAACACTTTTATGTGTGTAAACCAAATATCTCGCCATTTGTTATTGAAGACCATGATTATTGTAGGAATTGAAGAACTTGAGATGCTTGTTGACAGGCAAGCTTTTCAGTTTAGTGAAATAGAAGGAAAGCTTCATAGATCCTTCAAGAGTATCATGGAAAGAAGTTTTAAGGCACTAAAGGCATATCTTAAATGAAACTATTACTTCATGGCTTTGATTCAGTCTACTGCGCTTATTATCTGCAGCCAACAGGGCGCAATTCACTTGATTTCGAAAAATTGGCAGGGCAGCAAGAATCCATCCGGCAATCAAAGCGCAAAACTCCGGCAGTTGTCACACTAGGCAACTCTGACTTTCTCCTTAAACCCTACGGCACTAAGTCCGGCTATCCCTTTGTTATTGAAAATGGCGATTTCAATATTCAGCTTGGTGAATTCAATAAACCGAATTTTTATGTCCAGTTTTACAGTCAAGCTCTATGGCGTGAATCAGCATATCTCCTACACGATAGATTTCTGAAATGGGCAGCCTCAGTCGGTTTCACTTCTTACAAGCCTGAAAGCCTCTCCCGCGTGGACTATTGCTTTGACTACAATCTGCCGGAAATTGACTTTAACGAAGACAGTTTCAAAAGTACTACCACCAAAGACAGTAAACATCGTGGAGGCCGCAAACCCCAGACATTCACTTTGGGCAACGGTGGAGACATTATGCTTCGAGTATATGACAAGGTGGCTGAAATCAAACAAAAGAGCGATAAAGTTTGGTTCTATACACTATGGGGGCAGGATGAAAATGTCTGGCGTATTGAATGGCAGGTGCGCAAGCAGGTTCTTAAGGGTATGGACATTCACACCTTTGACGATCTGCAAAAACAGGTTGGTGATCTTCTTCTCTACCTCTCAACTGAACATACATCCCTACGGATTCCCACCAGTGACAGCAATTCTTCGCGTTGGCCGCTTCATCCTCTCTGGATAGACCTGCTTGAACAAATAGGAAAATTGAACAGCTTGGGTATCTCACGCATTCATGGCCAAAACTCCGTACTTGATGAACGCATGATGCGCATGGCAATTGCTGTGCACGGCTATCTCAAAAAAGTTGCGGCTGTTCATTGTGTGCAGAGTGGTAAGGACTTGATTGACTTAAAAGATGCTCTTTGTGTCCTTGAGTCAAATATCTTGAAATTGTATGAGCCGCTTGCATGGCAAGTTGATGTTGAAAGACGAATGAAAGAAATAAGGTTGGGGCAATGGTAACAAAAGAGCGCATAGAACAGTTGATAAATGCTCGTCTTAATCAATTGTTGCTTGTGGCTGAAACAGCTCTTCCATCGAGTCAGTTTCAGGCGTTCAGGAAAGTTACGCTCAACGAGTTTGGCAACAACGGATTAGGCAAGGAACTGGACAGGCTCTTCAAGGGAAAACAGTCGGAACGGTAAGGCTCGGGCAGGAATACACTATGCGAAGAAGGATGTGTATTATGCGTGGGCAAACATCAAAACGATGACGGCTTCACCATAAAAGTCAATTTGGAAGTACCCGATAAATTCGTTTATCCGGCGGAAATCAGTCTCATTGCCGCACACCTGGGCGAATTGCTGCTGCAGGTCATCAGGGAAACGGAGGAATAAACCATGATCGTGGCACTATATGCACGTGTATCGACAACCAAACAGGCGGAAAAGGATTTATCTATTCCAGACCAACTCCGTCAGATGAAGGAATGGTGCAAGGCGCGGCATTATAATATTGCCGTTGAATATATCGAAGCGGGGGCGTCCGCCACCGATGACCGGCGGCCGGTATTTCAGCAGATGATCTCAGAAGCCTGCACCTCGCCGCCTCCCTTTGATGCAATTATCGTACATAGCCTCTCCCGCTTCTTCCGCGACATGATCGAGTTTGGCTTGTATGAACGGCGTTTGAAAAAACATGGCGTGGTTGTCCTCTCCATGACCCAACAGACCAGCGACGACCCAGCTGGAGAAATGGCGCGGAGAATTTTTAGTCTGTTCGACGAATACCAGAGCAAGGAAAACGGCAAACATACTCTTAGAGCAATGAAGGAAAACGCACGGCAAGGAAACTTCAACGGTTCAAGAACCCCATATGGTTACCGCAAACAGGAACTTGATATTCAGGGAAATAAGGGAAAGAAAAAACGCCTCGAAGTTGATCCAGTGGAAGCGGCTACAGTTAAGAAGATATTTCAACTCCACATAAACGGGCATCAAGGGCAACAACTTGGTGTTAGAGGAATAGCCGCCTATCTGAATGACCGGGGTTTGACCATGCGTGGAAACCGGTGGAGAAAAACCTTTATTCACCAAATGCTCACAAACCGTCTTTATCTTGGAGAATACATCTTCAACAAGACCGAAGCAAAAACCAGACGGATCAAGCCTGAATCAGAATGGATTACCGTTAATGTAGAACCAATTATCCAGCCTGAAATCTTTGAACAGGTAAACTTGAAGCTAGAGGAACATTCTCCGGCCAAGATTCCGCCCCGTGTAGCCAATTCTCCAACACTGCTGACCGGATTTATCAAGTGCGGTTCGTGTGGCGCAAGTATGACGATTGCAACCGGCAAGGGTGGGCGTTATCGCTATTATAAATGTTCGCGGAAAATCAACGACCTTTCAAGTGAGAAGCGATGCCAAAATAGTAACGTCTCAATGGAAAAGTTGGACAACCTTATTTTGCAAACTGTGGCCGAAAAGGTTTTTACTCCTGAACGTGTGGAAGTAATGATGAAGGAGTTGCAAGCCAATCTGAAACACGCCCATTCGGATCAGCATGAACAAATCAGGCAACTTTCAAAAGAGCTTGAGGAAATCAAACAGCAGACGGACAAACTTTTCGAGGCAGTCGAGAAAGGATTTCTACCACTCAATAGCTCGCTTCAAGAACGATCACACAGACACGAAGTCCGTCGCCAAGAAATTCTGGTGGAACTAGCAAGTCTCAGACGTCAAAAAGAAATGCCAATGACCAAGCTCGGCAAGAAACATATTGCTGCTTTCTGTGCTGCACTCAAGGAAAGGCTTTGTGATAAGGCGTCAAACTTCGGGAAAGAATACTTGAAGCTGCTTGTGAATGAAATCAGAGTGGATAAAAAAGAAGTGCACCTGTCAGGGAGCTATTCAGCTTTGGCAAGTGCACTAAGTATTTCAACAAAACCGACACTTGAAACTGTGCCCAGTTTTGTCCCTATTTGGCTCCCCAACCCGGACTCGAACCAGGGACAAGGTGGTTAACAGCCACCTGCTCTACCGACTGAGCTATTGGGGAATGTAGGCTTTTCAGTGGCTGATGCTGTGGTGCCCCCGAAAAGTAGAACAGTTAATTACCACAGCAGATTTGTTTGTGTCAACAGCAAAAAAATGTCTTTAACGGTTTGAACTTGAAAGCTGTTGTTAAATAACAGGTTAGTGGCGTCAAAAATTATTACTGCGGCTGAATCCCTGTTTTTCGTAATACCGTTCCTGTTTGCTCCAGAGCAGCTCGGTTACATAATCCAGAATATGAATCAGATTCTGGCTGTCGTGGGCGGGATAACGGTTGGCTATCCTGTTAAGTACCTTGCAGGTGGTATTGGGTGACATGTACCACGGCATTATGATCAACTCCCTTCTGTTTCTTTGTGTTTCATGTTTTGAGACATAACTTTGTATTGCTTACTTCAAAAGCATATAGCGTGCCATTATCGCTTATACTGCCGTTTGGGCTGTTCGCAGTCTGAGCGGGGATTGCATGATGCAATTCTGGTGGTAAAGTCAAAATACCGTCAGTCTGATGTGTACGTATTTGACAGAGACCCGATTTGGATATTGGCTTACGGGTATAAAATGCCCGCTAGACCTTGACATCTTGGATTGTGTAATTATCTTTTAACCAGATAACAGGTAACCCGCCTGATATAGCTCAAAAAAGGAGGATATAGTCATGGCACTCGTCAAGTACAACCCCTTAAGAGAATTGCGCAGCATGCAGGAGCAGATGAACAGGCTTCTCAATCTTTCCTGGAACCACGATCTTGCTGGAGAGGATATCAAGGAAGGTATCTGGCAGCCTCCGGTGGATATTTATGAAACCGAGGATAGCATCGTTATCAAGGCTGAATTGCCGGACGTGGACCAGAAGGATATAGAAGTCAGAATCGAAGACAACATGCTGGTGCTGAGAGGAGAGCGCAAGCACCAGAGCGATGTGAAAAAGGAAAATTATCATCGTATTGAACGTTATTTTGGTGGCTTCCAGCGCAGCTTCAGCCTGCCGGCCAATGTGCAGGTGGAGCATGTCTCGGCTGTTTCGGAAAAAGGTGTGCTGACCATTACGCTGCCCAAGAAGGAAGAGGCCAAGCCGAAACAGATCAGAGTCGAAATCAAGTAGTTTTGGGGGGTGGAGAGTAGGTGGCAGGGGTGAATTCTCCCCGTTGCTTGCTCTCCGCCCTTTCGTTTTTACGCTTGCCATTTTCTCTCGCTATGCTACTATGCCTAAAATTTAGGCATCCCTTCTGTGGTTCTTCCTGGAAATATGTTGAAATCATTGAAAATCGGTTCTCTTTCTCTGGCGCACAACGTCGTGCTTGCCCCGCTTGCTGGAATAACAAATTTGCCCTTCCGGATTGTCTGCCGCCGGTTTGGAGCTGCATTGGCTTTTACCGAGATGGTCAGTGTCAACGGTCTGGTGCGTGATGGGAAAAATACCCTGGCGTTGCTGAAAAGTAGTGCCGAGGACCGGCCGCTGGGTGTCCAGCTGTTTGGCGACACGCCTGATGATTTGGCTGAGGCTGCCCGGCGGGTAGAGTCCTATGGCGACCTGCTGGACATCAATATGGGCTGCCCGGTGCGCAAGGTGGTGGGTACCGGGGCTGGCAGCGCCCTGATGAAAGAACCGCAGAAGGTGGCGGAGATTATCCGGGCTGTCAGGGCGGCGACCACCTTGCCGCTGACTATCAAGATCCGTTCGGGCTGGCATTGCGGCGACAACACCTTTACCGAGATTGCCAGGATTGCCGAGCAGGAGGGGTGTGATGCGATTACTCTGCATCCACGCAGCCGCAGCCAGATGTTTTCCGGGCACGCGGATTGGGGCCTGCTCAAGCAGTTAAAGGATATGCTTGCTATTCCTGTGATTGGCAGCGGCGATCTGTTCACTGCGCAGGACTGTGTGGATATGCTGAAAGAGACCGGCTGCGACGGGGTGATGATTGCCCGCGGGGCGCTGGGGGCGCCGTGGGTATTCCGGCAGGTGGCTGAGCTGGCTGAAAATGGCAGATATGCCCCTGTCAGCAATGCCGAAAGGGCCGACTGCATCAGGCAGCATCTGGAACTCTATCTGCAGCATGTTGCCGAGCCGGTGGCCATTCGCGAGATGAAGAAGCATATCGGCTGGTATGCCAAGGGCTTTGCCGGGGCTGCGGAGATGCGCCGGGAAGCCAACAGCGCCAACAGCAGGGATGATATCATGAACATTGCAGACCAGATCAGCCGGATTGCGGATGCCCCGTATGCCTGAACAGATTGCAAGCGGCATAACCGGGAACGCCGGGGAGTATTTTGCCACGGTTATCGACAGCGTCGGGGACGGGGTGATTGTCGTCAACAGGGATGGCAATATTACCCTTTGTAATCCTGCGGCGGAAGAGATCAGCGGTTTTTCCCGCAAGCAGATGCAGGGGGCTTCGTTTGAGAAGCTGTTTGCCTTGGAAAACACGCTGCTTGAGTTGGTCGGCAAGACCATGCGCACCGGTGTGACTATTTCGGACCATGAAAATATTGTGGTGCGCAGCACCGGCAAGGTCAAACCGGTGGCGGCAACCTGCTATCCGTTGGTGATGGCCAACGGTGAAAACATCGGCGCCATTATCACCTTGAAGGACATCACCTATATCCGCGAACTGGAGGCCACGGTGCGTCAATCTGACCGGCTTTCCACGATCGGTACCCTGGCGGCAGGTCTGGCCCATGAGGTGAAAAACCCCCTGGGCGGGATCAAGGGGGCTGCCCAGCTGCTGGAAATGGAGTTGTCGGCTAATAGTGAACTGCGTGAGTATACCGGCGTAGTTATCCGTGAAGCGGAACGCATCGACCTGATCATCCGGGAGTTGCTGGATCTGGCCTCACCGCGCGGCCTGAAGCTGGCGCCGGTTAACCTGCATCAGATCCTGGCTGACATCATGCAGTTGGAAAAACATGCTGCGGCAGGCAGGAACATTTCTTTTGTGTCTGATTTTGATCCAAGCATACCGGATATCATGGCCGATGGCGAACTGCTCAAGAGGCTGTTCCTCAACCTGATCGGCAATGCCGTGGAAGCCATGGCTGGCCAGGGGCAGCTGATGGTATCAAGCCGGGTGCTGTCTGATTACCACATGTCGCAGAACGAGCGGCGTTCGCGCATGGTGGCAGTTGAGATCAGCGATGACGGCCCCGGCATACCCAGTGAAGATCTTGAGAATATCTGGACCCCGTTTTTCAGCACCAAGGCCAAAGGTACCGGTCTTGGTTTGACCATCTGCCACAAGATTGTCTCCGAACATCTTGGAATGATCAAAGCGGAGTCGGATGCAGGGCGCGGGACCAAGTTCACCGTGCTGCTGCCGTTAATACAATAACTGTTGGCCGTCCGACGTTAACTGGGGACCGTTATGGTAACGGACACGGACACGGTCAACGGACACGAAAATGAGGTGCATATGTCGCTGAGCAGAATTCTGGTTGCTGATGATGAAGAAAGCCTGCGTTGGGTGCTTTCCAAGGCGCTGAAGCGCAAAGGGTTCAGTGTGGACTTGGCTACGGATGGTCGACAGGCCCTGGACATGATTCAGGAGCATCGTTACGACCTGGCCATCCTAGATATCAAAATGCCTGGCATGACTGGCCTGGATGTGCTGGATCGTATCCGCGAACTGAAAAGTGATCTGCTGGTGGTGATCATGACGGCGGAAGCCAGCATGAAAAACGCGGTAGAGGCCATGAAGCGCGGCGCTTATGATTACATTACCAAGCCTTTTGATCTGGACGTGATCGATGCCATTGTGGAGAAGGTCAGTAAGGCCAAGGAGATTGCCTGTCAGGTCAATGTGCTCAAGCAGGAGCTAAAGGACCGTTACAAGGTTGAAAAGAATATCATCGGCAATTCGGCGGCCATGCAGAACGTCTACAAGACTATCGGCAAGGTGGCCGACAGTGACGTCACCATCCTGATCCAGGGGGAGTCCGGCACTGGTAAGGAAATGATTGCCAGGGCCATCCATTTTAATTCCAGCCGTCTGGCCAAGCCGTTTGTCGCCATCAATTGTGCTGCCATCCCCCGCGACCTGCTGGAGAGCGAGCTGTTCGGCTCTGAAAAGGGGGCCTACACAGGTTCCACCGAACGTAAACAGGGCAAGTTTGAACAGGCCAATCATGGCACGATCTTTCTGGATGAAATCGGCGATATGCCGCTGGACTTGCAGGCCAAGATCTTGCGGGTGTTGCAGGAACACGAAGTTACCAGGATCGGCGGCACTCAGAGTTTGAGTGTAGATGTGCGCATTGTGGCTGCTACCAATCAGGAACTTTTTGAGAAGGTGCGTCAGAAGGAATTCCGCGAGGATCTGTACTATCGCCTGAATGTTGTGCCGATCAATCTGGTGCCGCTCAGGGAACGGCATGAGGATATTCCCGATCTGGCCCATTATTTTCTGGAGCAGACCTGCAAAGAGCTGGACATGTCGGTGAAACAGATTACCCAGGAGGCCATGCAGATGCTATGTGCCCATACCTGGCCCGGCAATGTGCGCGAACTGGAAAATACCATCAAAAGAGCGGTGATACTTTCCAATGATCCTCTGCTGACCCCTGCTGACTTTGAGAATCTGAAAAGCAGCCAAGCGTGTGGCGGCACAGCCATGATCTCCACCAGAGACTCTTCGCTGGAGTCACTGGTTGATGCCAAGCTGCGGACCTCCTTTAACAGTATCGAACGCCTTGAAAAGGGCGATATTCATGCCATGGTACTGGCTCAGGTGGAGCGCCCGCTGATACGCTACATCATGGAAAAGACCCGCGGCAACCAGGTCAAGGCAGCAGATATCCTGGGTATCAATCGCAATACCCTGCGCAAGAAGATTGTGGAGCTGGATATAGATTATAAAAACAGGGACTAGGGACTAGGGACTAGGGACTAGGGACTGGGGACTGGGGACTGGGGACTGGGGACTGGGGACTAGGGACTAGGGACTGGGGACTGGGGACTGGGGACTGGGGACTGGGGACTGGGGACTAGGGACTGGGGACTAGGGACTAGGGACTGGGGACTGGGGACTGGCACGGTCAACGGACACGAGTAACGGAGGTAATATATGTCAATTAAAGATAAATTTTTTCTGGATGCAGACAGGGCGGTGCTGGTTGTGATCGATATTCAGGACAAGCTGGCGGCTGCCATGGATCAGCAGGTGCTGGCCGGTCTGCTGAAAAATACTGGCATCCTTCTGGAGAGCGCGGTTGAGATGGGTGTACCGGTGCTGTTTACCGAGCAGTATGTCAAGGGCTTGGGACAGACCTTGCCGGAGCTTAAGGAAAAGGCGCCGTCCGCAGGATACTACGAAAAGATGACCTTCAGCTGCTGCGGCAGTGAGGCGTTTGTAAAGAAGCTGAAAGATAGCGGCAGGAAGCAGGTTATCATGACCGGCATGGAGACCCACGTCTGTGTGTTGCAGACGGCGCTGGAGCTGCTGGATGCCGGTTTTGAGGTGCATCTGGTGAAAGACGCCGTAATGAGCCGCAGCGGTGATAACCGCCAGACAGCTGTCGATGCCATGACCGCCGCCGGTGCAGTGCCGACCTGCACCGAGTCCGTCGTGTTTCAATTGCTTAAGGTTGCCGGCACGGACTCTTTCAAAAAACTGTCAAAGCTGGTCCGGTAGTATTTGATGGTTTAGAACGCAGGTATTTTATCTGCGTTCTAAACGGTTTTATGCTTGAAAGTGTGTAATTTTGAGGTGATGTTAAAGGTGGGGCAGGTTGTTTATTGAAGGTCGGGGTGGTAAATGTTCCTGATATACCCCCATACTCGTATTCCGTGATCAATGAGCGAGAAATTTGCTCCGGCGGAGCTTGCTATATCTATCAACTCGTCTGAATAATCAACTGTTTCTGGTGTCAAAAGAACTCCTTTGCTGTGTTCTGCATAAGCGAGAATGTCAAACCATTCTATATTATTAAACTCTCCCCAATATTGCTCTATCTCTGGGGTAAAGCTTACCCCATCCTCTGGAAAGAATGTTCCATCAATATCTTTTCTTCTGTAAAGAAACATCCGTTGACTTGCTCTGAGAGACTTGAATAACGCCTGCCAACGTGTGTTATTCATTGCAGAAGTGAGATTGTTGATGGCAACATATTCGCGTACTTGCTTGCTAGAAAACATAGTTTGCGGTTCCTGTTGAGTTCGAAAATAATACCCATTTGTGAGTTCTATATATAGCTAGAATCAAAGTTCCGGCATATTCCTCGCTAGTACAATTTAAAGCTCCGGTGCTGTTGACGGCACTAGGCAGATGACCACCAGTTTTTCGCTGCCGTTGTTTCTGATCTGATGCTCCTCATTGCCGTTAACCAGCACCACATCGCCGGCATTGACCGGGTTCCATTTGCCGTTGCCAAATATCTCGCCGCAACCAGAGTGGATGAACATCTCATGCTCCCATTCGTGGGTGTGCTGGGGGGTATGTCCGCCGGGGGCAATCTCAAAGACCCGCATGCAGAAGTTGCAGGCCCCGTCGGCCTTGCCGAGTACAACTCTGGCTACAATACCTTTGGCTACATCATTTTCAATGCTTACAGCGTCAACCTTGGAATAAGTCTTGAACTGCATATTTCCCCCCTTTTTGTTTAGCAGGTCATTGAAAAACTACTGCGGAGAACCGTCTGCCGCGTTGCACGGTACTCGCATTCTCGGCTAACTATCTGTTATGCCTCGTTTGCTCCGTTCCGTGCGCCTTGCATCCGGTCTTCCTCGTTACGTTTTTCAAAGCCCTGTGAGATGCTGAAAAATCTCGCTGTGGTGATTGATCTTGCGGCAGCCAGGCAGGTCTGATTTATAGGAGATGAAGGGTACCCCGGCTCCTTCCGCGGCCTGGCGGTCTACCTCGGCATCACCGACAAAAAGCGCATCGCCAGGCGCTACCCCGTAATGCTCCAGAATCTTCAGCAGCGGTTCCGGGTGCGGCTTGGGGTTGGCAACCTTGCCGGCTGTCATGACGCAGGAAAAGAAGCCGTTCATGCCGAAATCCTCAATGATCATCTCCATGGAGGTTGCCCGGTTGGTGCATACGGCCAGCGAAACAAGTTCCTTCAACTTTTCCAGGGTGTCGATGAAGCCGTCCTCGATGCGCATGTAACGCACCAGATCGCGGTAGTGTATGGTACGGGCAAAGGCCATGGCATCGTCTTCCTGCGGGTCGCCCTCAAAAAAATATTTCATCACGTTCAGAAACGAATAGGTGTGCAGCACTGTCCTGGATGCGTGGTCGTTGCGGTCCAGCAGGGGGCGCCCCAGATGTTTCATGATGCTGTCATAAAATACGTAGTTGGATTCGATGGAGTCCAGCATGACCCCGTCGCAATCGTAGATGACTACCTTGTAGCTGCTCTTGATATCATTCACTGCGTTCTTGCTCCGCTTTTCCCATATTGTTCAGATACTCCTCCCATTCTATCGGGAGCAGATACTTCTTCTTGCTGTTGCATTCCTTGCAGCAGGGCACCACGTTGTTGCGCGAGGCCTTGCCTCCCCTTGCAATGGGGATGATGTGGTCCATGGTCAGCTCTTCCGGAGCAAAGCTGCCGCCGCACCAATGGCATTTGCCCTGGGCCACCCGGTTTTTCCACCAGCGGCTCTTGCGCAGCTCGCGAGATTTTTCCCGCTCGCGTTTGATTTCCTGCTCGCTTATTTCGACGATAAAGTAGTCCATTTTTTATCCGTTAACGGTCCCGACCGACGGCGCTTTCAGTCGGTACTCGTTTCAATGCCTCTATTTCTGCTACTCAAAAGTATTTTGCTGCTTTTCGGAGGGCCTCATGCGTACGTGGCTCCGCGTTGGATGCAACGGCTAATCCCGGCATCTTCACTCGTAACCTTCTTCAAACGCTGTCAGTCGGGCTGCTTTACGTTGACCGCAGTTATTAAGGGCACGAGTAACGGACACTGACACGGTCAGTTCCTGATCTTCACCACTGTTGCGCCGTCGCGGCCTTCATGGGCCTCGCCGGGGCGGAAGCTTTCCACCAGCCGCGATGATGTCAGGTAATCCCTGACAGCCTGGCGCAGCTTGCCGGTCCCCAGGCCGTGGATGATGCGCACCTCACCGATGCCGCTCAGGGCGGCATGGTTGAGGAACGGTTCCAGCATGTCGATGGCCTCTTCGGCACGCAGACCAATCAGCTTCAGTTCACGTTCGTCGCTTTCCGGGCTGCTGACCTGCCACTTGCCGGTGGAGGATGGTTTCTGTTTTGGCTGGCTTTTTCCCAGCGGTGTTGACAGCTCTTTAAGCAGCACATCCAGTTCCATGCTGCCGGCCCTGACCCGGGCCTTGCCATGCCTTTCATCGATGTTGATCACAGTGGCGTTGTGGCCGATGCTGCCGACGAAGACGCTGTCGCCGCACTTAACCGCCTTCAGCGGAGTGGTTTGCGCTGCGGCCGGGGTGAAGGCCTCAATCTGCTCGTTGAACTCCGTTTCACTGCGTTTCAGCTTTTCCAGAGTATCGGCGCGTTTTTCCCTTTTATACTCGTCCAGCAGTTCGTTCATCCGCCGGCGCGTCACTGAAATCAATTCCTTTGCCTCTGCCCAGGCCTTTTCTGCGGCCTCGCGGCGGGCCTGCTCGATACCGGCGGCCCTGGCCTCAACTTCCAGGCGGTGCGCATCCAGCTGCTGACGCTGCCGGTCCATCAGGTGTTGCTGTTCGTCCAGCTCAGCCCTTTTGCGGCGCAGGTCGGCCAGCATGGAGGTAAAGTCGGAACCGGCGCTGCCCAGCATCTCGCGGGCCTGCGATATGACCTGCTCCGGCATGCCAAAGCGCCTGGCGATGTCCAGCGCGTGGGAGTGCCCTGGTTCACCGATTATCAGACGGTACAGCGGACGGTAATTCTCTGCATCGTATTCCATGCCGGCGTTGATCATGCCCGGGGTGCGATGGACATAACCGATGATGTCGGAAAGATGGGTGGTGGCGATGATTATTGCCCCACGCTCTTGCAGCACCCTCAGCACGCCGCAGGCGATGGCGGCCCCCTGTTGCGGCTCCGTGCCAGCCCCCAGCTCGTCCAGCAGCACCATGGAACGGCTGCCCGCCTTTTCCAGGATGGCAGCGATCCGGGCCACATGGGCCGAGAAGGTGGAGAGGCTCTGCTCGATGGACTGCTCGTCGCCGATATCCACCAGCAGGTTATCCAGCAGCGGAAAGGTGGATTGTTCGCCGTCAGCCGGGACAGGCATGCCGCACAGCGCCATCAGGGTCAGTATGCCGGCGGTTTTCAGGGCAATGGTTTTGCCGCCGGCGTTGGGGCCGGTGATGACCATGACCGAGGCCTCCCCGGCTTGCGGGCCGCCCAGCTGCAGATTTAGCGGTTCTACGTTGTCCTGTTGATGCTGTTTGAGCATCAACAGCAGGGGATGGCGTGCGCCACAGGCGCGAATCATGCCGTTGCCGTTCAATTTTGCCGGTTCCAGATCATAATGTTCGGCATAGACGGCGATGCTGTTCAGCCGGTCCAGTTCCACCAGTGTCTGGAGGCAGTTGGCAAGTTCGGCGGTATCCTCTCTGATCCAGACAGAAAGCTGGCGCAGGATGCGGATCTCTTCCGCCTTTTCATCAGCAGTCAGGTTTTCCAGTTCGTTCACAAAGGGGATGATCTCCAGCGGCTCCATGAAGGCGGTCTCTCCCGAGGTGGAGACATCGTGGACCACCCCTTTGACCATGCCTTTGGAATCCATGCGCACCGGAATGACCCAGCGCCCTGAACGCTGGGTGATGAAGTCGTCCTGCAGGAAGATGTCGATCTGGTTGTCGCGGACAATCTCTTCCAGTTTTTTGCGGATGCGTGCGGCCAGTGAGCGCTTGGCGCGGCGTATCTCCTTGAGCTGGGCTGAGGCGCTGTCCATGATGTTGCCTTCATGGTCGATGGATGCGCTCAACGGTTCCAGTATGTCGCTGAACGGCTGCAGCGGGTATTCAAACGCGTTTAGCAGCGGGATATCCTGCCTGGAGCCGAACTGCCGGGATATGTCGCGGAAATTCTCCAGCAGCGGGATAAACAGCAGCAGATCTGCCGGTGACAGGAATGCACCGGCCGGGCGCACTGCATCCAGCTGTGGCCGGATGTTATGGAAACGGGAAATGCGCAGGGTAATGCCCAGGCTGGTCAGTGCCCGTATTTCCCGGATTCTGCCGCTAATCAGTCCGATGGCGGCCTCATCGGCCAATGGCGCTGTTGCCGTGATCTGTTCTGCGGTCACATCGCTGTGGGCGTATGCTGCAATGGCCGTCAGTATCTTGTCGAATTCCAGGTGTCTGAGTGTGTCTTGTGAAATCATCTTTCCTACTCTGCCGGTTCGTTGGTCTGTTCGTGATGGTTATCTGCAGCCGGTGGCCGGCTGCGTCTTTTGCGGCGCTGCTTCTGCTTGCGCAGGCGGGCGATGCGCTGCATCTCCGGGGTCATAACGCCCTGGTTCTGCTCCAGGCGCTCCATAAGCTCTCTGCGGGCCAGAAATCTGTTGATGGACTGGCTGCGTTCCCGTGAGGCGGTTACGCAGATGCCCGTGGGTTTGTGCCGGAGCTGCACGCAGGTGGAGGTTTTGTTGACATGTTGCCCCCCCTTGCCTGAAGAACGGACAAAGCTTTCCTCCAGATCTTCTTCGCTGACCCCCAGTTCTGCCATTTTTAGCTGCAGCTGGCGGTTCTTTTCTTCGCTGACGGCAAACAGCAGCATGCTATTTCATGCCGCCACGCCAGTTGTAGGCCTTGATCTGCGCTTCAGTTACCGCCTGCTGGGAAATGCCCAGCTTGTCGGATAGTTCGGCGGCTTCGCTGAAATCCAGCTGTTCAAGATGCTCAGCCAGTTTCAAAAGCTCCCCGAATATGCCGCTGTGGGAGGTCAGCGCATCGCGCACGTCATCGGTCAGATTCAGGCTGGAGACAACCTCCTCTATAGAGATGTCGTAAATCCTTTCCAGCAGTGACAGGATGCCGGTCATGAAGGCCTGTTCGATGGCCTCGTTGTTATCGCGCAGCTGCGGCATCTTGAAGGCCAGTTGCTCCATGAAGGCGGCGCGTACAGCCGCCATATCCACCAATGGGTTTTCCAGCCCGCCGTCCCTGTCTGAGGCGAACAGCGCCAGCTGCACCCAGCGTTTGATCTGCTGGCGTCCCAGTGTGGCAACAGCGTGGCGCACATTCAGTATCTTAACCCGCAATCCCAGTGATACGGAGTTGACCAGCAGCAGCAGCTTGTAGGTCAGCCCGGGGCTCTGCCGGAAGGCCTGTTCGATGGCGTCGATATCGGCATCTTCGGAAAGCAGTCGCATCAATTTCAAGAGGTTGGCCCCTGAGTCGTCAAAACGTTTTTTTTCCATCAGTGACGGTTTGGCAAAATAGTAGCCCTGGAAATAGTCAAAGCCCATATCCCGGCAGCGCAGGTACTGTTCACGGGTCTCCACCTTCTCAGCCAGCAGCATGACATCATGCGGGCGGAAACGCTGAAGCATCTCCTCTAGCCTTTCCAAGGGCGACAGCATCAGATCGACCTTGATGATCCTGACCATCGGATAAAGCGCTTCATAGATGGGATCGTACTCGTGGTCGTCCAGCGCCAGCACAAAGCCTGCTTCGCTCAACTCTCGGCAGCGCTCGACCAGCTCCGGGGTGATCTGCAGCGTTTCCAGCAGCTCCAACACTACGCGATCATTGGGCAGGATGTGGATGGAATCGCTCATCAAGAGGTCCAGCTCCAGGTTGATGAAGCCCTGGTGCGGTCCCAATAGATGCTCAAGTCCGAAACCTGACAGGGTGTTGATGATCACGTTTGCCGAGGCCTGGGAGGCATCGGTGACGTCAGCGCTGTTCAGGGCTGTTGTGGAGCGGAACAGTAACTCGTAGGCCACCACCTCTTCATTGCGGTTGAGGATGGGCTGGCGGCCGATCAGGTACTTTTCATTCGACATGTTAACTCCCATCTTAAAAGTGCCGCCAGCGTTTTTGCATCGCTTATGCGGCCGTCTGCCGCCATGGTCATGGCTTCTGTCGGGCTGATGCGGACAAGTTCAATTTCCTCATCAGCTTCCGGTGAGGCTGCTCCGTGTGTTAAACCGGTGGCAGCATAAATATGAATGACCTCGTCAAATACACCTGGCGAAGAATGTACCACCCCCAACGGGTGGAACTCTTCTGCCTGGATGCCGGTTTCTTCCAGCAACTCGCGGCGGGCGCACTCCAGCGGCGGCTCCTGCGGAGAAAACCGGCCGGCCGGAATCTCCAGCAGTTCGGTGCCGACGGCCGGACGCAGCTGACGGATCAGCGTCACGCTGCCGTCGTCATGCACCGGCAGCACCCCGGCGCCCCCGGGATGGCGGATGATCTGAAAGGTATGGAAACCTTTGGCGCCTATTTCAGCCTCCAGCTGTTCGATGTTGAAAACAAGGCCTTCAAACAGCATGTTGTGGTTGCGAGTCTTCATTGGCTAATTCCTTTGGACAATGTCTGCTTGCATGTCAAAAGCTAATAATATATCAAATGCGCTGGAGTTTTAGAAACAATAATTCCCCGGTGCATTTGCTTACTGGTTGATGGAAGCCAGGATAAAATGTTATACAACTATAGGATTATATTTTGCCTTTTAGCTTTCAGTGAGGTTTGACAAAAGTGAAAGTATCATTCATCAGGCGTTTCTGGGTTACGTTTTCCTGCTACTTTGTGGGGGTCTACGCCTCAGCTTTCAATCGATTTACCGTCAAGGGGGCGGAAAATATACCTCGCTCCGGCGGTGTGCTACTGGCCTCCAACCACATCTCTGCCTATGAAACCATCTATCTGCCCTGGGCGGTGATACAGCATCAACCGTTTCAGATGGTCTGGGCCCCAGCCAAGGAGGAGCTGTTTGAAAAGACCATTACGCGGTTGCTGTACAGTTCCTGGGGGGCGTTTCCAGTCAGACGCCGCCGGGATGTCAAGGCCGCCGACACTATCGGTAGTCTGTTGGCTGACCAGAAGGTGATGCTCTTCCCGGAAGGGACTCGTCACAAGGATGGCCGGCTGGGCAAGGGAAACCGCGGGGTAGGCAAGATCATTTACGACAGTCGTCCGACAGTGGTGCCGACCGCTTTCATCGGCTTCAATCACTGGAAGTTCCCGGCAACCGGGCAACAGGGGACCGTGGTGTTCGGCAAGCCGCTGGATTTCAGCGATCTGCTGGAGTTGGTTGATAACAAGCAGACACACCAGCTGATTGTGGACAGGGTGATGGATGCCATCGCTGAGCTGCTGAAGCGAGAGGGGGCCTATGTCGGTGAAGCATGAAGCGTCTGATGCAGGCAGCACGGTGGAAATATTCTGTGACGGCGCCTGCAGCGGTAATCCAGGACCGGGCGGCTATGGCGCCATTCTTCGCTATAACGCCCACGTCAGGGAGATCAGCGGCGGAGCTCCGCAGACCACCAATAACCGCATGGAACTGACAGCGGTCATTGAGGCCTTAAAACTGCTCAAGCGTCCCTGTCAGGTCACGGTGACTACTGATTCGCAGTATGTGGTCAAGGGGATGACAGAGTGGATCCGGGGATGGCAGGCCAAAGGGTGGCAAAACAGCAAAAAGGAGCCGGTGGTCAACCGCGACCTGTGGGAGGAACTGCTCAAGCAGGCTGGTCCGCACAAGATCCGTTGGGAGTGGGTGCGCGGCCATGCTGGTCATCCGGAAAACGAGCGCTGCGATGAGCTGGCCCGTGAAGCGATTGTGTCGGCTAAACTGTCAGCGGCTCCGTAGTGTTGTTGAAAGCAGAATATACCAAGTTCAGAATAAATAAAGGCGGTCTGTGTGAAGGTCGCCTTTGTCTGTTTAACAGGTCTTAAAAAACTACTGCGGAGAGCCATCTTTGTCTTTTTATGGCAAATGCTAGTATATTTGAATTTTAAATAATGTGTTGTGCTGTTTTTGTAAAAATTATTTTAATTTTGAGTTAAATAACCAATTGAAATCATTTGTATTGTTGTGCTAAATTTAATAAGTATTCTGGCTTGACGTTCCCGAATGCTCTGTTATTGTTTTTAGTACAACTCCATCCATCTTCATTCCCCTGAAATTGTAATCGCCAAACAGAAAGGAGTTCAGAAATGTTGAAACGCATTTTAAAATGGAGTGTTTTTGCGGTCCTGCTGAGCTATTCCGTGCTTGTCTACGCAGCACCTGCCCAGAATCCTCAGCTGATCCAGTGCATCCAGAGCAACAACGCCGCCCATGCTCAGGTATGGCAGATGTTCAGCCAGGCGCGTTCCCGCGGCAACATCAGCGCTGCCGAGCAGCAGCAGTT
>Ga0302250_1000150_pt1 | contig 93217 bp, 88 predicted proteins | sample AAG_RA_Asp_MG_FD_193536 | JGI IMG/M metagenome (GOLD analysis project Ga0302250, IMG submission 193536) | Enriched activated sludge microbial communities from anaerobic digester in WTTP, New Holstein, Wisconsin, United States - AAG_RA_Asp | ecosystem: Engineered > Bioreactor > Anaerobic >... | reverse complement strand
TGTTTGCCCGCGTAGGCGGCGGTATCTTCACCAAGGCTGCTGACGTCGGTTCTGACCTGGTGGGCAAGATCGAAGCCGGCATCCCGGAAGACGATCCGCGCAACCCCGGTGTTATTGCTGACAACGTCGGTGACAACGTGGGCGACATCGCCGGTATGGGCGCTGACATCTTTGAATCCTATGTCGGTTCCATTATTGCGACTGTGGCCATTGCCGCTACTGCCACTGCCAGCACCATTGCCACCCTGGGCGGTACACAGGGCAGCCTGATGTTCCTGCCGATCCTGCTGGCTGTGATCGGTCTGCTCTCCTCGCTGGTGGGCGTGTTCTCCATGAATGTTCTCAAAAACATCGACCCGGCCGCAGCACTGCGCTACTCCACCTTCATCGGCGCCGGTCTGTTCCTGGTTGGCGCCTGGTTTGCTGTTTCGGCTTACGGCATCAGCACCGGCGTGTTCTGGGCAGTTCTGTTGGGTACAGTGGCCGGTGTGGCCATCGGCCTGATCACCGAATACTACACCTCCGCTTCTCCGGTTAACCGTGTTGCTGACGCCTCCAAAACCGGTCCGGCCACCAACATCATCCATGGCTTGGCCGTTGGTATGGAGAGCGTTGTGGCTCCAACCATCATGATCTGTCTGGCCATCTATGTCTCCAATATGACAGCAGGCCTTTACGGCGTGGCCCTGGCTGCGGTCGGCATGCTGGCCACTGTCGGTGTGACCATGACCGTTGACGCCTACGGTCCGATCGCCGACAATGCCGGCGGCATCTCCGAGATGGCCGGTCTTGGTCATGACGTCCGCAAGATCACTGACAGCCTGGACGCCCTGGGCAACACCACTGCCGCCATGGGCAAGGGTTTTGCCATCGGTTCCGCTGCCCTGACCGCCCTGGCCCTGTATGCCGCTTATGGTGCCAGCGCCAACGTAACCTCCATCGACCTGACCAATCCGCAGGTTGTTATCGGTACCTTCATCGGTGGTTTCCTCCCCTTCCTGATCGCAGCCATGACCATGACCTCGGTCGGCAAGGCGGCTGGCAAGATGGTTGAAGAGATCCGCCGCCAGTTCCGTGAGATCCCCGGTCTGCTGGAAGGCAAACCGGGTGTTAAACCGGATTCCAAGGCCTGTGTTGATATCTCCACCAGCGCTTCGCTGAAAGAGATGATCGCCCCCGGCCTGATCGCCGTGATCATTCCAGTTGTTATCGGCTTTTTGCTGGGCAAGGAGGCGTTGGGCGGCATGCTGGCCGGCGCTACTGTCACCGGCGTGCTGATGGCCCTGTTTATGGCCAATGCCGGCGGCGTATGGGACAATGCCAAGAAGTTTATTGAAGGCGGTGAACTGGAAGGCGAGAAAAAGGGTGGCGACGCCCACAAGGCCGCTGTTGTCGGCGATACCGTCGGCGATCCCTTCAAGGATACCTCCGGTCCGGCCATGAACATTCTCATCAAGCTGATGAGCATTGTTGCCCTGATTATTGCACCGCTGCTGAAGTAGGGGCGGCACAAGTCTGAAGCAGTTCAATAAAACGGCGGCGCAGGTTTTTCCTGCTTCGCCGTTTTTGTTTGTGCCGCTCTGTTCAAACACACTGAAACTTTGTTGGCAGGCCTGTTTATCTCTGCTTGACATCGTTGCCAACCTTATTTAACGTGCAGTTTATTTTATTCCTTTATGGAGGGCAGTTTATGGATTTTTCACCAGCCGTAACGACTCTGATAGTGTTAGGTATCGTGTCTCTGCTGTTTGTGACCGAGATCGTCCCGCTGGCCATATCCGCCATGGGAGGGGCTATTGTGCTGGGTGTTTTGGGCATTATCCCCATGAAGATGGTCTTTTCCGGTCTTTCCAACTCGACCGTGGTGCTGTTTGCCGGTATGTTTGTCATCGGCGCCTCCATGTTCCACACCGGTCTGGCCCAGAAACTGGGTGAATCGGTGGTGCGGATCATGGGCACCAACGAAAACGCGCTGATGTTCGGCACCATGTTCATCGCTGCGGCCATCTCCTCGGTTTCTTCCAACACCGGCACCACGGCGGCCCTGATGCCGGTGATCATCGGTATCTGCAAGGCGGCCAAAATCCCGGCTTCGCGCCAGTTGATGCCGCTGGCCTTTGGCGCCGGCCTGGGCGGTATCATCACCCTGGTAGGTACCCCGCCCAACATTATCGCTGCCGGTGCCTTGAAGGCTGCTGGTGAACGCCCCTTTGGTTTTTTCGAATTTGCCTGGATCGGTATTCCACTAACCATTGCTGGTATTGCCTACATGATGTTTATTGGCAAGCGCATGCTGCCAAAGGTTGAGATCAGCGAGGACGTGGAGTATGACAAGGAGGCCATGGAAGAGGCCACCGCCTTTACCGATGATCCGAGCAAGATGTGGATCACCGCTGCCACCCTGCTGGGTGTGGTGGTTGTCATGGCGCTGGACCTGAAGTCCTTTCCGCTGGAAGTGGCCGCGGTCATCGGTGCCATTGTCTGTATCCTGACCAAGTGCCTGACAGAAAAGCAGGCCTACACCGGTATCGACTGGGTGACCATCTTCCTGTTCGCCGGCATGATGCCCATCGCCACCGCTATGGAGACCAGCGGCGCCGGCAAGTTGATCGCTGATGCCGTGGTCAGCATTCTGGGCGCCAACCCCAGCCCGATGTTCGTGACTGCCGTGCTGTTCGCCCTTTCCGGCGGCCTGACCCAGTTCATGTCCAACACTGCCTGTACCGCGCTGCTGGCCCCTATCGGCATTTCCATCGCCAAGGGGTTGGGCGCCAGCCCCCATGCGGTCATGATGGCGATTGCCGTGGCTGCCTCCTGTGCCTTTGCCACCCCGGTGGGTACCCCGCCCAATACGCTGGTGCTCGGCCCCGGCGGCTACAAATTCAATGACTATGTCAAGGCCGGCACCGGTCTGGTGGTGGTCTGCTTTATTGTGTCGCTGATCGTCATCCCGCTGGTTTGGCCTTTCTTCCCGGCTAAATAGGCATGTTTGAGTAACGTCCAGGGGACAGGAGTAATCCTGTCCCCTTTTTTGTTTTGCGTGCAGGGATTTCAAGTTCGATTTTGGGGGCTGAATGAGTGAGGTTGATCAGGCTGTATGGGTGATTACGTCATTTTTGAATGCGCTGATTATCATCTATATGACGGCCAGGTGGGTGGGAGAGGAAAGAAAGGCGCGCTGGTTTAAAAAGCGCCAAAAGATCACCTTCTTTACCCGGCGCGGCCCGCTGGGAGAGGCCTGGCACTTTGGTGTGCCGCGCACCTGGCAGGGGTTTGCGGTGGCTATTGCCATGTATGGCGCCATCGGACTGTTGAGCTATGTTATGTACCGGGTGGTCAGCAGGGGCTGAATTTTACCATTAGCAGAGCTTTGAAAAACTACTGCGGAGAGCCGTCTGCGGCGTTGCGCGGTACTCGCAAGTTCAGCTAACTATAAGTTATGCCTCACTTGTTCCGTTCCGTGCGCCTTGCATCCGGCCTTCCTCATGACGTTTTCAAAGCCCTGTTAAAGCTGATTTTACGAGCAGTTGTTGTTCCGTTGCGTCGTTGCGCCGTTGCGTGACGCAAATGTGATGTTCTGCTGCACAGGTTTTTCAGAAACGATAGTGCAGCTTGAACTCGAGTTGTTCGCTGCCGGCCGCCGCCTTGGCCAGTTCTTCGGTCTTCTGACGTTCACGGGCGCTGCTGACAATCCCGGTTACGATAATTGCGCTGTTGTTGTGTTTTACTTCCAGGGTTGGAATGAATACATCGGGCGATGTCAGCACAGCGGCCTTGACTCTGGCAACTGCGGTGCGCAGCCTGAGCTCATTTCTGCCATCTTCGCTTATGCGGGCTACACGGTCAGGGACCATGTCACAGATCAGTTTTACAATTTCTTCTCCGCTCAGTTTGCTGTTGTCGAAGACCACATCGTAGGCCAGCGGGTCGGACCAGTCCTGACCAAAGGTGGTCCTGATATATCGGCTGCGGTCAAGGTCGGCACGCTTGACAAAAAGCAGGGCCTGGTCGTGGCTGATATCGTCACGCCGGGCGATGTTGGCCACACGCGTTTCCAGCGGGGCCACCAGGCGCACATGCAAGGCAAAAGGGATGCCTTTCAGCAGATAGTTACCGCCGCGCCCTACTATTACCGCCTTTTCAGTGACGGCGGCCTCCATGACCGCTTTCTCCTCCAGGGCCACCATGCCGATGAAAGACCTGTCGAAACGCTCCCACAGGCTGGGCGACGACTCGCCCATTTCCTCTTCCCATCTGGCCCAGCTCTGGCCTGACTTGCGGGTCTCCTTGAGGATGGCCTGTTTGTCGATGTAGCTGTAGCCCAGCTTCTCCGCCAGGGTTCTGCCGATCACCCTGCCTTCGCATCCGTATTCTCTTGAGATGGTTATAATGGCCATTTTTGCACCCGCCTATCTATCAGGGTTATAAAACTATTGTGGAGGCCATCTGCTCCGTTCCGTGCGCCTTGCATCTGGCCTTCCTGATAACATTTTCAATAATTTGTCTTATTGTTTGCCGGTTTCCAGGGCCAGCGCCCTTTCTTCTTTACTGATCTTCCGGCGGACCATCAGTTTGCCTGTAACTATAACAGCTATTACAAAAAAGGCTTCCGTGGCATAGGAAAAAGCCTTGCTGGGGGCGAATGTATTGACGATGAACGGATCGGTGATGATCATCTCTCCGGCCACCTTGCCCAGCACGGCGGCGCCGAGGGTGATGATGATCGGGAAGCGGTCCATCAGCTTGAGCAGGAAGGTGCTGGTGCCGACCACCAGCGGTATGCTCAGGGCCAGGCCGAACAGCAGCAGGAACAGGCTCCCTTTGGAGGCGGCTGCCACAGCCAGCACGTTGTCCAGGCTCATGACAAAATCCGCCAGCAGGATGATGCGCAGGGCCTGAAAAAAGCCTTCGGCCTGCTTGTCTTCTTCATGCTTGTCGGTGTCGGAGAGGAACAGCTTGATTGCTATCCAGGCAATCAGCACGCCACCGATGACCTTGATGTAGGGGAAAACGAGCAGCTTGACGGCAAAGGCGGTCAGGGTGATCCTCAGCAGTACCGCTGCACCGGAGCCGATGATGATGCTGCGCTGGCGCTGGGCCCTGGGCAGGGAGCGCACAGCCAGGGCAATCACCACGGCATTGTCACCGGAGAGGACTATATCGATAATGAGAATGCTGAAAAGGCTGGAAAAAAACTCGAGGTTGAAACTGAATTGCATTAACCCGCTGAAATCCATACCAAGCTCCTTCAATGACATGCATGCAAATTGAATGACATAACATAACAGCAAGACGTGCAGCATGGTTTGGCTGCGTGTCTGCTGCAGGATAGACGGATTGCTCAAGATCCGGGCTGGACTGCGACAGGGGCGTCATTTGCTTTCGACTGCAGCCTTGCAGCAGAGGCAGGTGCCGGTGTTGTCCGGGATGACAGGTAAACCCCGAAAAAAATGCCGGTTAACAATACTGCGATGCAGCTGAATCGTCAAAGTAATATTTACATCTAACATAGCGAAATAATACAACAATGTTTTGAATTATTGGTATTACAAATTATGATTTGTAATATTTTGGAATGAGTGAGCCGGAATCGGTTTAAAACCGATTTGTTTTCAGGGGGGGCTGGGGCAAGATTAATAAAACTATGTTGTTTGGTTGTTTTAAAACTGTTGCACGGCTGTGACAAAAAAATTATCTTTCGACGGACGTCCCGGACAGGCCATACTTGTTCAATAGCGTCTCCAGACGTTTGGCTGTGACCGGTTTGACAAAGTAGTCATCGCATTCGCCGTCCATGATGGCCTTGGCCATATCATCGGGACAGCTGCTGGCTGTAATCATGAAAGCGGTTGCTCTTGCAGCGCCTGTTGTGCGCTCCAGCTCTCTGATGGCCTGCAGGGCTGTGTGGCCGTTCATGAACGGCATGTTCAAATCCATGCAAATCAGGTGGTAATATGTACCTGCCGCCATGGCGTCCCTGGCCATTTCTATGGCCTGGTTGCCGCTGCTGGCAACCTCCACATCGCCGTAACGCCCCAGACATGCCTGCAACAGCTTGCAATTAATGGCGCAGTCATCAACAGCCAGTATCTTCAATGTTTTGTTCCTCCTCGCTTTGTTTTACGGACAGTGCGGCCTGCTGGACATAGGCGCGTTCAATCTCTGCAGCCTTGACCTGCAGTTCGGTCATGGCGATGTAGCGGAAACCGCCTTCAACGGTATTTTCGATCACGGAAAGCGGTCCGCTCTTGGCCTCGGTCACATCCTCGGTAATGGCGCCCAGGGTGATGTTGACATTCTCATACAGCATTTTTTTGGCGTTGACCTTGGGGTTGCGTCCCGGATGCTCGCGGGAGCGAACCTGCTGAATCCGCTCGGTGATGGCCGCCCGTCTGGCGCTGAATTCCTTGATGTCGCTGCTGTGCTTGTTGTTTGTATATTGGTTGATCAGCTCCTTCAGCTCATTGAACAGCTGATTCATCTCTTCCAGATCATGGTAATTGACCCCGGCGGCCACGTGGGTGTGCAGCGAGGTGACCGTGCCGATATTGCCCGCTTCAATACCGCCCAGCGCCACATAATCACCGCCGGCCAGCACGCCTTTGTTGACGCAGATGCTGCCCAGGCAGTGGATGTGGCAGTTGCGGATCTCTGATTCGATGCTGATGTCGCCGGCACATTCAACCGTGACATCATTGAGGAAATTGGCAGTGATACTGCCACGGCAGGCAATGCTGCCCTTGCCCTGTCCGCTCATGCCGCAGAATAAAATGTCGCCATCCGACTCAATCCGGCAGATGCCGATGTTGCCTTGAATCTTGATCCCCTTGCTGCCCCTGACTGAAAAATCATCCAGCACATCACCCTTGATGTCCACAAACCCATTGAAGCTGATATCGCCGACCTTGAAGTCCACATCCCCCTTGATGGTCAGAGTGTCCTCCACCGATATCTCCGGCCCGTTCAAGCAGACCCTGCCATCGCATAGCGCGTAAATGGAACAGCCGTCTGCGTCCAGACGCACGTTCTGGGCCAGCACCGGTATCAGCACACTTCCGGGTTTGGCCGGGATAACGTCTCCATGCACATTTTTGCCGGGCATGCCGGCGGCGGGGGGCAAAATCCGGGCGATCAGCTGCCCTACGCTGACGTTAAAGAAATGCTGCACCTTGTGGAAATCGATCTTGGCGCTGTCTTCAGCAGCAGTTTCTGCGGAGAGTGCGCCCGACGGTTGTTCCTCCAACTGGATCAAACCGTCGGCGCCAGGTTGCATTGGCGTCCCCTGGGCCAGCAGCAGCCCATCAACCGGTTTGATGGCAACAGCGGCTGCCAACAGGGTCTTGACGGATTCAATGGAAATGCCCTCAATGATCCTGGCCTGCTTCAGAAAGTTGTTCAGATCTTCGTTGCTCAGCGGAGCCCCGGCCGGGTTGGGCTGATAGGCACAGCGGCATTCCACCTGGTCGGGTGAAATGGTCAGGGTCAGCAGATAACCTGCGCGCTTGAACTCGAATTTTTTTGATTCGCCAGCGGTCGGTGCGGCGGTCGGCTCTGACATTCCTGCACCTCTGTTGTGCTGTTGCCAGGCATGGCAGCCTGTCTTGGCAACCTGTCTTGACAGCAACGGTTCATATTCAGTCCGCAGCTTGTTTTTGCCTGCGTCATTTGAGATAGAGTATATCATTAAAAAATAAATCCGCTGTTAATGGGCCAAAATTTCAGGATTCACAGTAAAATATCGCTATAATGCAGCATGTTGATTAACCCGGATCAAAGATATAGCCACGAAACACATAAACACACTAACAAAACAACAAGGTTCTGATAAATCGGGTAAGAACGGTATGCTGGTGAATGGCATAATTCATTCTTGCGGCATAACGGGAGGGAATGATGGGTATGGTGTCGGGGAGTGACTGTTTTGCCGTAGGGGTTGACCTGGGCGGTACTAAAACCGAGGCGGTACTGTTGTCGCCCGATGGTGACGCGCTATGGCGCAAGCGGCAGGCCACTCCGCTGGAGCAGGGGTATCAGGCGGTGCTGTCAGGGGTGGCGGAACTGGTTGCCGCTGCCGCGGCAGCCGGAGGCGGGGCAGCTTATACGGTTGGCATCGGCATCCCCGGTTCCCTGGATGTTGCCAGCGGCCTGGTGCGCAACGCCAATTCCACCTGCCTGATCGGCAAACCGCTGAAAGCAGATCTGGAGCGATTGTTGGGGCGTCCCGTGCAGGTGCGCAATGATGCCGACTGCTTTACCATGGCCGAATGTCATGCCGGGGCGGCTCAAGGTTACGGGCTGGTGTTCGGCGTAATCATGGGCACTGGCTGCGGCGGCGGCATTGCCATCAACGGGGCTGTGCGGGAAGGGCCGCACCGCATTGCCGGCGAATGGGGGCATTTCTCCGTGCTGCCTGATGGTCCCCCCTGTTATTGCGGCAACCGGGGGTGTGTCGAGACGCTGATCAGCGGTTCCGGGGTAGAGCGAGGATTTTTCGCCAGCTACGGCCAGCGTCTGACCATGCAGGAAATTGTTACGCAGGCCCGGCAGGGGGAACCGCGCTGTCAGGCGACCTTCCAGAGATTTCTGGATGACTTCGGGCGCTGCCTGGGCGGCTTGATCTCGATCCTCGACCCGGATGCAGTGGTGCTGGGCGGGGGATTGTCCAATATCGACGAGCTTTACGCAGAAGGCCGGCAAAAGGTGCGTCACTACGCCTTTCATGACAACCTGCAGACCCCGCTGCTGAAAAACCGTCTGGGGGACTCCGCCGGGGTGATCGGCGCTGCCTGGATCGGCAGGCAGCCTGGCTGAGCTCTGTCTTTGCGTTACAGTTTAAACTGCGACACTACCTGACGCAGGTCTTCGGCCAGCCCGGCCAGTTCATCTGCTGCTGTTTCCGATTCCTGGGCAATCTTGGAGGTCTGGGCCACCAATGATGCATGTTGCTAGATCAAGGATGGATTGAGGAGTTGCCTAGCTGCATCGGGTTGTTCATGATGTCGTCAATAAAGGCCTGCATGGCGTGTGAGACATAGCGCTTCCTGTTCCAGGCCAGTCCAGCCTGAACATACATGGTATCAGCCAATGGCCGGCTTTCGATACGCAGGTTGCTATGAAGCATGGGATTTATCATAAAGGTAATGCCTACCTGCTGTTCCACTAGCCGGATAACGGTCTCGATCTGGTTCGACGAAAAGATGATGTCCGGGGTGAACTGGTGTTTGGCGCATTCCTCCAACACAAGCTTTCTGGTGTAGGTATCCTCCTTCAGCAGAATGAACTTTTCTTTGCGCAGCAGGTTGAACGGTATCTTGGCCTGTTTGACCAGGTGGTGCTGGTGGTGAAGAAAGACGCAGATTTCGCTTTTGGATATGGGAGCGGTCTGAAGATCGGCGGAAATATCCGAGATCAGGATGATGCCCACATCCAGTTCCCCCTGTTCCAGCAGTTTTTTGATGTTTAGTGAACCTTCCTCGATTACGCTGATTTCGATTTCCGGATACCGTCTTTTAAACCGGCTGAATATGTAAGGGAACAGATAGGCCCCCAGCATGGGGGTGATGCCAATTCTGATGGCGCCGCGTTGCAGTTTGCGGTAGTCATCCATCTCTTTTACAGCGTTATCCAGGCGATCCAGGATGTCTTCAACCCTTTGCAGGAATACATGTCCTGTGGCATTGAGGGTGATCTTTTTCTGAAAGCGGTCGAATAACCTCACCCCCAGCTCATCCTCCAGTTTCTGGATGGCGATGGATATGGCCGGCTGGGCCACGTGGCAGCGCTCGGCGGCCCTGGTGATGCTGGCCAGTTGGCTGACTGCCTGGAAGTATTTCAGCTGTCTGAGTTCCATGACGTCCTCTCTCTGATATATTTCATTTATCAATAAATAAGTAATGGATATTATCTATTTATGCAAATTTAAAATACAGTGATGGTACATCTTGCATTGCCAATGCCATGGCGATTTGATCTGGCAGAGGTTTTGCATTAAGCGGAGCCGTGACCGGCCGCTAAAACATTTTTCATAAGGAGTGCGCACGCCATGTTGCCAAGACAGAAAAACGTGGATGCTCAAACAGGGCAGCGGGAACGGTACTACCAAAATTTTACTGGAAAAAGGCTGCAATTCCGGTTTATTATCTCAACCTTTTATATGGCCTTTGTTATGGCAATGGCGGTTTGTTCGAAGGTTCTGGAGTTGAAGAAGGGTACCTGCTTTTTCAATGCTGAAATGCTGGGCATGTCTTAGTGTGTTGCTACACGCAACACCTGAGTAGCACAAGACCGGTTATCCAGGTATCGGTTGAGCACATGGCCGCGGAACTCAAACGCCGCAGAGCAGCCTGCATCAATCAGCCAGGCGCAAAAAGTTATGTTCATAGCGATGAAGGTGTGAAACTGTATTTCCAGGTATATGGCTAAGGGGAGCTTGATGAGTGTGAATCAAAGCAATAGTGATGTGATCCTGATTGGCGGCGGCATAATGAGCGCAACTCTCGGCACGATGTTGAGAGAGTTGGCGCCGGATTGGAAGATAACGGTCTTTGAAAGGCTGGACCAGCTTGGCGCAGAAAGCTCTGATCCTTGGAATAATGCCGGCACCGGACACGCGGCCTTGTGTGAGCTGAATTACACGGCGGAAAATCCTGACGGTTCTGTGGATATATCCAAGGCTGTTAAAATCAATCAGGAATTTCAGGTTTCCAGGCAATTCTGGTCATACCTGGCTGAAAAAGGGCATATCACTGAGCCACGCAATTTTATCACCCCGTTGCCGCACCTGAGTTATATACAGGGACAGGACAATGTGAAGTTTTTGCGGAAACGTTTTGAGGCGCTGTCCAAGGTGCCGCTGTTCAAGGGGATGGAATATACGGAGGATGCTGCCCGGCTTGAAGAGTGGATGCCGCTGATCATGAAAAACAGGACGGTTGACAAGCCGATGGCGGCTACCAGAACGGCCGGCGGTACGGATGTGGACTTCGGCGCATTGACGCGCATGTTGTTCAAGTACCTGGCATCAACCGGTGCGGAGATTAATCTGAACAGCAATGTGGCAGACATCGGGCGTTTAAGCAATGGGTTATGGGAACTGAAGGTCAAAAATACCCACAATGGTGAGCTGCAAAGCCACACGGCCAGATTTGTATTTATTGGCGGTGGTGGCGGCAGTCTGCCTCTGCTGCAGAAGAGCGGTATCCCAGAAGGAAAGGGGATTGGCGGTTTCCCGGTCAGCGGCATTTTTCTGGTATGCCAAAACCCCGAGCTTGTTTCGCAGCATTACGCCAAGGTCTATGGCCGTGCCCCGCTGGGGGCGCCTCCCATGTCCGTGCCGCATCTGGATACCCGCTTCATCGACGGTAAGCCGTCACTGCTATTCGGGCCTTTTGCCGGTTTTTCCCCCAAATTCCTCAAAAACGGCTCCGTGTTTGACCTGCTAACATCAATCAAGCCGCACAACCTGATCACCATGCTGGCGTCAGGGGTAAAAAACATGGCGCTGACGGCATATCTGATAAAACAGGTCATGCTCTCCAAAGAACAGCGCATGGAGGCGCTCAGGGAGTTTGTGCCTGGGGCCAGATCGGAAGATTGGGAAGTGCTGGAAGCGGGACAGCGTGTGCAGATCATCAAGAATACCGCTGAAGGCAAAGGCATGCTACAGTTCGGCACAGAAGTCATCAACGCTGCCGATGGATCCATAGCTGCTTTGCTGGGCGCCTCTCCCGGCGCATCTACGGCCGTGTCGGTCATGCTTGGGCTGATCAAAACCTGCTTTCCCGGCAACTACAACGCATGGGAGCCCAAAATAAAGGAAATGGTGCCTTCCTACGGCATTGCGCTGGCCGACAATCCGGAGCTTAATGCCAGCATCCAGGCTGAAACCAGCAGGGCGCTTGAACTGGACAGGGAACAACGCTAGCAGCGGATTTTATTGTTACAGCGTTGTCAGCTGTCTGTGCCGCTCCAGCAGGCTGAGGAACGCCTGCAGCAGTCGGGACTGATAGGCGGACGTTCTGGTCTGAATGGAAAGTTTTCTGCCAAGATCCAGCGGGCATGCAATCTCTGTCAACCAGCCGTTTTCCAGTTCCCTTCTGACAGCGAGTATTGACAGGCAGCCCGCCCCCAGCCCTGCTTCGGCAGCCTTCTTGATAGCTTCGGTATTGCCAAGTTCCATGGCGATGGAAAACGTGACATCCTTGCGGGCCATCGCCGCTTCAAACACCTCCCTGGTGCCGGAACCTTTTTCACGCATGAGCCATTGGGCGCCGCTCAGCATACCCAGTGTCGCCTTTCCGCCTTGCGCCCAGGGATGTTCCCTGCCTACTACCACGACCAGCCGGTCATCTCGCCACTCCGTGGTATGGAGTACCCTGGAGTGTGGCACCCCTTCCGTCATCCCCAGATCCAGCTCACCATTTTCCAGAGCGCTTTCAATCTGGCGGGCATTTCCCACGGTCAGTGAAACCTTGGCCCTGGTGTAGCATCGGGAAAATTCAGCCACAATGTCAGGCAGGATATAGTTGCCAATGGTGGTGCTGGCACCGACGTTCAGCACACCGGTCGGCTCGCCGGCAGAACTCTCCAGAAACTGTTCGATGCCCCTGGCAATCCCCAGCGCTTTTTCAACCTCCGGTAGTATGCTGCGTCCGCGATCATTCAGAAACAGGCGCTTGCCGTGTCTTTCAAATAGTGGTGCGCCGGCCAGCCTTTCCAGCTCGGCAATTGCCATGCTTACGGCGGATTGGGTCAGAAACAGCTGGCTGCTGGCTTGGGTCACATGTCCGCATCGTGCCACCTTCTCGAAGATTTCCAACTGTCTCAGTGTAATGGCCATAGGCAAGATGATATCAAATTAACTGATTAATATCAAAAGTATTACTCATTTTTATTTATGATAAGCCTGCTGTATATTCTGAAACAAATCTGCTGCGGAGAGGGATATGCATATTGATCTGTTGCGCAAGGCGCTATTTGTAATATTGCTGGGACTATGCGCCACCCCCTGGGTGGATACGGCGCTGGCCCTGGTGTTGGGGATACTGCTCAGTCTGCTGCTGGGCAACCCCTGGCCGCAAAGGAGTGCCCGTTACAGCAAGCAACTGCTGCAGATTTCGGTTGTCGGACTGGGGTTCGGCCTGAGTCTGGGCGAGGTGGTACAGACCGGCAGGAACTCCATCTGGTACAGTGTCGTCGGTATTGCCTGTACACTGCTTGCCGGGTATCTGCTGGGCAGGCTGTTGCGGACAGACCGGAATACATCGGCCTTGATCTCTTTCGGTACGGCGATTTGCGGCGGCAGCGCCATTGCCGCCCTGGCCCCGGTGCTGAAGGCCAAAAACGATGAAACCGCCGTGGCTCTGGCAACGGTATTTACCCTGAACTCCGTGGCGCTGCTGCTGTTCCCGCTGGTGGGGTACTGGCTGCAACTGGACCAGTATACCTTTGGGGTCTGGTCCGGTCTGGCCATTCATGACACCAGCAGCGTGGTCGGCGCGGCCTCCCGCTATGGCGCCGAGGCCCTGGCGGTCGGCACAACCGTCAAGCTGACCCGGGCGGTCTGGATCGCACCGGTGGTCATGATCGTGTCGCTGTGCAGCGGCAGCAGGCAGAAAGCCGGTATCCCTTTGTTTATCGTGGGGTTTGCCGCTGCCGCTGCAATCCGGACGGCGCTGCCCGGTTTTGAATATTGCTGGGGCATGCTGGCTGCTGTTGCCAAGCAGTGTCTGGTTGTGACGCTGTTTATGGTGGGGGCGGGGCTGAGCAGGGAGGTGTTAAAAAAGGTCGGGGCAAGGCCTTTGCTGCAAGGGATCATGCTGTGGGTGCTGGTCAGTGGGCTGACCCTGCTTGCCTTGAATTGCCTGGGGTTGGTTTAAGCATCAAACCTCTCATGGTTCATCAGTGGCGTTACCTTATTCCCAGGAACTTCAGCAGCCTCGCCGCAGCAATATTGAGCTTGTGATCCCTGGGCAGCGAACTGAATGGTGGCTGCCGCATACCCCATCAGGCACATCAATTTGACATTATCAGTCATATTGCCCTTCTTTGCTCAAAACGGTGCTTTCAAGAGCTGTAAATACTCTATCGCATAAACGGCGGATGGCAACGCCTTTAGACGTTGCACGCAGGGCTGGAGTATATCAAGCCCAATTATGCCAGCCGGATGTACTGAATTAGTCTGCCACTTTCCCTGGTACATCAGGATTCAAAACAAAAAAGCCCCTGATGACTCAGAGGCTTTTAGTCTTGTCCGGAGTGTGTCGGACTATGTAATGGAGTGCAGTCAATTGAATCGATCTTTTAACATACTGTAATCAGGTAAAATATTTTATGTAAAAAAATTGCGATATCCCCAAAAATATCCCCAAAAAATATCTTGTATCAAAATACATGGCAAAATGTAGTAGCTGAGAGCCCAGTTATCAGGCAAAGCTCTTTCCGCCTTACAATTTCACCGATTACCTTTCTTGTCGCTTTATAACCGGTTTGCTCGGTAACTGTTTCCTTTGTCTGGTTTACTTTGATGATTTCAATACCGTTCGGAATCTTCGCAAGCATTGGGGGGATTTTTTCTTAACATTTCATCTGCAATTGCATTCACGTATTCCGGCTCCAGCATGATTCGCATGAAAAATTCCTCCTTTTGTAATATTGATACAGTCAAAGACTTATTCTGCCATACCCCTATGCTAAGCTAAAATCATGCAGAAATAGACGATTAATTTGCAGGAGGTATGCCATGAGCATCCCTTCCACTATTTTGTAACATTAAATGCTAGCCACGACTTATTTTGTCATACCATTGTGTTAGACTCTCCTTAGATAAAATTCAAAACAGTTGCTGAAGGAGGATATGATCATGGCTCATGAACTCTGGATTGAAACAGCAAGTGGCGCGGCATCCATGTTTTACGTTGGTCAGACGCCTTGGCACGGGTTGGGGAAGGCTCTGGATAGCCCAGCAACAGCGGCAGAGGCAATCAAGGCGTCCAACCTGGGTTGGAATGTCTGGAAAGAGCAGCTCTATGTAAAACAGGGTGACAAACATATTCAGGTTAACAACCGCTTTGCCATAATGCGACCCAAACAGGGAAACGAAAGTGATGATGTCGCTCTGGGGATAGTTGGCAAAGAGTATGTCCCGCTTCAAAACAGCGAGGCCTTCGCTTTTTTCGATCATATCGTCGGCAGGAATGAAGCCATTTATCACACAGCCGGGGCCCTCGGCAAAGGTGAACGGATCTGGGTTTTGGCAAAGCTGCCTGACAGTATTCAGGTTGTCGGCGATGACATTTCCGACAAATACCTGCTGTTGTCCAACAGCCATGACGGCACCTCATCTGTCCAGATCAAATTCACCCCCATCAGAGTTGTTTGCAACAATACCCTCACCATGGCCCTTTCACAGGGGGACACCATCCGCATACCTCACAACAGAGACATGGATACTCTCCTGAAGCAATCCGAACGGACGTTGGGCGTTATCAACCGCAGGTTCAACGATATTGAAAAGGTTTTCAAAGCCATGGCTGGGCAGCAGATCAATAAAGAACAGCTTGAAACATATCTGGCAAAGGTCTTCCCGTTTCCCAAAGATTCACAGGATGAAAATGGTCAGAAGCGCGCCAGCGATAACCGTTCCTTGGCGGAATACCTGTTTGACCAAGGCACCGGCAACCGTCAGCATGGTGTTGCAGGTACTCTCTGGGCTGCCTACAATGGAGTAACAGAGCTTATTGACCACCGCATCACGAAACAGACCCGCGAGAACAAGTTGAACTCCATCTGGTTTGGTGATGGTTACCTGATCAAGGCACGTGCATACAGGCTTGCAGAAGGTCTGCTTAAAGCAGCCTGATTCCTGTTGGGGGTAAATCATGCTTGGATATTACGGCAGTGTTGACCTGTTCGAGCTGGAACAACAGGTCCTCCAAGAGTTTGATGTTGAGGAGCCTTACGACCCCTTGTGGATTCTCATGGGTAGTACATTGAAAAAGCCTCAGGAACCTGAAAAAGCCAAAAAGTTTATCCGGGAAGGATTTTGCTGTCTTAAAGGCGGCAACCTGCAAAAAGGCTATATGAACCTCAAACAGGCCAGCGATCTTGCCCCACGTTCCCTGCTTAGTCTTGTTGCCGGTGATCTTGGAAAAGAGACAAAGCACTATAAGGCGGGAGCAGAGTGTTATGCTCGCGTTAAGTACAGGCATCCCCATTATTATTCGGCTGCTGTTTCGCGCAAAGGGCGTCTATACACGACGATAATGTCAGCATGGCGCTTGTTGGGATTAAAACCTGTGGTTGTCTCTGCATGGGGAGGCGAAGGTGCGGATGTGTATCTGATGGAACTTGTGTTTGATGAAAACGTTCAGCCTTGTGAGCGAGTTTCGGCGGAAAAACTGGCAAAACTCACAGGGCTTGGCCAGACGAGATTCATTTTTTTGGAAATGTGGGTTTCGTCCATATTTGGAGAAGTACTAGACGATGGTGAAAAAACTATTTACGGTGACAGTCCGGTGATTGGAATGGGACCGTATATAAAAAACCAGCAGGACGCACTGCATATTGTAAAAAACCATATGGATATCTGCTTTAGTGAGTTGAAACAGGCCGATCCAGATTGGCGTGACAAAATCGGCGATGCTTACAATCAGGCAAGCCTTTTCAAAAAGTTGCATATACATCCGCTTTATGTAGGAGACTTTGAAAGCAACTGCCAACAGGCCCATGACATCATTTACGGCAGCAAAAAAAGATATGATCTTTTTAGTATGTCAGGGGAATGCTGGTTTGAGCAACTACGCAGCATTGAGCCGAACCGTAACAGATGAATTTGCAAAGAGCCGTCTGAGGCTGGAAAGGGCACTATGTCCATCGACAGCACAATCATTCACTGCACTGGCTGTGACTACACTCACACTGAAAACTATCAACCAATTACGCTTAAATGCAGATTTGGCAGCAGCGTCATCAGTTATTACCGCAGTAGTTGTTGGTGCTATGAATGTAACGGCATCACCTATGCCGAACACTTGCCGGATATGGAAGAAATCAAGGCTGAGTATCGGGAATATTATGGAATTCCAGGCCCAGCAGCCCATGGCCTTAAGCGTATATTGCGACGTTTTGACCGGTGCTATCAACAAGGTCTCCGGGAGCTTGATAACAAGATAGCTTGGCGTAAAGCTAGAACAGCATCGCCACACTGCTTGAAATGCGGAACCACCAACCTGATGATGCTTGAATTCAGGCAGACATCCGATCACACAGCCGTAGCTGAAGGATTCCGGCATTCCTGCGGTGGCATGTTGGCGCATGATTACAACCACATGGCCGGGATACGCTTTAACTTTGCCGAAAAGGAAATCTGGGTGGACATTGAAGGAAACATCCTTGATTGACATAATGTTACCAGAGTCCGTTCTGTTGATGAATTGCACGTGAAATTTGAGCCAAAAACAATTAGGCCGATTTAGGCCGAAAATAGCAGAGCTGCTATTAAAGTATGGAGCCTCTTTGGTATCCGAAGTTTATCAAAACATTAAGGGCCAATATGACAAGATATGCCATCGGCGACATACATGGCGGAGCCAAGACTTTCATGGCATTGCTGGAAAGAATCGGCCTGAAACGAAGCGACCGGCTTTACCTGCTGGGTGATTACATCGATCGAGGACCGAACAGCAAGGGAGTGCTGGATATCATCCTGAAACTGCAAGTGGCGGGGTTCGGTGTATATCCCCTGCGTGGCAACCATGAAGATATGCTGATCAGTCACCTTGATATGCGTAAGCAGACATTCCCCGGATATGTGAAGGACTACGGGGCTGCTACGCTGCGGAGCTTCGGGATCGCATCACCGATGGAACTGCCGGATCGTTACAAGCACTTTTTACTTGGTCTCCCATACATTCTGGAGGATGACAGATTCATTTTTGTTCATGCAGGCCTGGATATGAACAAGAGTAATCCTGTAACAGAAACCGATATTGATACCATGCTTTGGGGGAATGGAGGCTTCGTCAGTGATAATGAAATCCCTGGCAGAATAATTGTCAGTGGGCACAGAATCAAAAAGGTCAGTTACATTAAAGCAACTCTGGATCAGCCCCATATTCTGATTGATAACGGCGCTTTCACCGGTCAGCAGCCGGAGTTGGGCAATCTTGTGGCTCTTAATCTTGATAGCATGGAGCTGATTTTTCAGCCGTGGATTGACAGGGATGTTTTTTCTCAGAGAGCATGGCCGTAAAAGGTATCATCATTGCTTAGTTTACAACTCAGGCTGTCTTACAAACTCCAGCCACCTCAGCCTTTCGTTGACAACTCAATAATGGCAATAGAAATAAGTAATTCTTAAATGTTACACTCGCCTATCATTAAAGTAATTGCTTTTAATCATTAACCATGGCAAAAACTATATGACGTTGCTTGCTCAACAGCCCTGCTTTAAAGCCAGCTGATCATATCCTTATTTATCTGCAAGATCGTCGCCCCCCAGGTATTATTTTCGTTTTCCAAGGTTAAACTATGTCACAGACTATTGATGAACTTGCTTCAAAAGTTAAGGCTTTTTGTGAAGCCCGGGACTGGGATCAGTTTCACGGACCAAAGGATCTGGCTATCGGTGTCATTACCGAGGCTTCCGAATTGCTAGAACACTTCCGTTTTCAGTCTGAAGAACAGGCAATGGCAATATTGAAAGACCCAAAACAACGAGAGGACATCGAAGACGAACTTGCCGATGTCCTTTTCTTTTTGCTGCGTTTTTCTCAACGCTTCGATGTTGATCTGGCTGCTGCATTAGCCAGAAAGATTGAAAAAAGTGAGAAGAAATATCCCGTAGAGAAGGCTAAAGGAAACAATCGCAAGTACACAAAGCTGTAGCCAATTCCCGATATTACTGAGGCCAGCATTGATTGTCTATTCAGCCACAAAAGCCAGGTTCCGTGAAGATGTAATGACTAATGATATCGATGGTATCATTCTCAATGCATTTGAAACTGCCACAGGCCGATCAACCAGTAAATCAGAAATCCATTCCTGGAAAAACTCCTTGCAGTATATGGATCGTGTACTCAGCGACCATGAAATTCCCTATGATGCTGGCGTCGCCATAGAATACCATCTGCCGCAATCTTCCAAACGCATCGACTTCATCCTTACTGGTATGGACAGGAATCGTCAAGAATCAGCCATTCTTGTCGAACTGAAGCAATGGGAAAAAGCCGAACTCACCCAGAGTGATGCCGTTGTAGTAACCCGTTTTCAGCATGGTCCTAGGGAAACTCCTCACCCATCTTATCAGGCGTGGTCATACAAGCAGCTACTGGAAGACTACAACCAGACCGTTCAGGACGAGCATATAAGACTGCATCCCTGTGCCTACCTACACAACTATGAAGATGACGGAGTAATATCTAACCCGTTCTATAGCGAGTACATCAAACAGGCACCACTTTACCTCAAGTCTGATGCCCTCAAACTGCAGCAGTTCATCAAGGCTCACGTCAAGTACGGCGACACAACCCGCATCATGTACCGGATCGATCAAGGCAAGATCAAGCCATCAAAAAACCTGGCTGATGAACTCGCCTCGATGCTCAAGGGCAATCGGGAATTTGTCCTGATTGATGACCAAAAGGTGGTGTTTGAAAAGGCTAAATTGCTGGCCGGACAAGCGTCTGAACATGCCAAGAAAGTTCTTATCGTTGAAGGGGGGCCGGGAACCGGCAAGTCGGTTCTGGCAATCAATCTTCTGGCAGAACTTACCGAGAAAGAACTTGTTGTTCAATATGTCACCCGCAACTCTGCCCCTCGACAGGTCTATGAGGCCAAACTCACTGGTCATTTCCGCAAGACGCGGATCTCCAATCTGTTCTCTGGCTCAGGCTCCTATCATGCTGTTTCGCCCAATACCTTTGACTGTCTTATTGTGGACGAGGCACATCGCCTGAACGAAAAATCCGGCATGTTCAGTCACCTTGGGGAGAACCAGATCAAGGAGATCATCAGTGCCAGCAAGTTGAGCATCTTCTTCATCGACGAAGACCAAAAGGTGACCTTGAAGGATATCGGGGACAAGGAATCCATACGCACCTGGGCGAAGAAGATCGGGGCCGAGGTCGTCGAAATGGAGCTGGAATCCCAGTTCCGTTGTAACGGATCAAATGGCTATCTGGCCTGGCTTGACCACACCTTACAAATCCGCGAGACGGCCAACGAAATGTTGGATACCCTTGAGTATGATTTCCGCATCGTCGACAGTCCGGCAAAATTGCACGACCTTATCCGCACAAAGAACAAGATAAACAACAAAGCCCGGGTAGTGGCCGGTTACTGCTGGGACTGGATTAGCAAGAAAAAGCCGTTGTTGAAGGACATTGTAATTGGTGATTACCGGGCGACCTGGAACCTGGATACAGACGGCCAAGCCTGGATCATCAAACCTGACTCTGTCAGCGAGGTGGGGTGCATCCATACCTGCCAGGGGCTGGAGGTGGACTACATCGGCGTTATCGTGGGGCCGGACCTTGTGGTACGCGATGGCAGCATGCTGACCAAGCCTGCCGAGCGGTCGAACATGGATAAGTCGATTCAAGGCTGGAAGAAGCTGTTCAAAAACAATCCCGAAGGCGGTGCAGCGCGGCTCGATGCCATTATTAAGAACACTTACCGGACGCTCATGACCCGGGGGCAAAAGGGATGCTACGTTTATTTTGTCGATGAAGAAACACGCCGTTATTTCTCCGAGCGGATGCAGATCTCCATGGAAACTGAGACTGTCACAGATAAGCCTGTGATACATGCTCATGAAGAGATTGCAACGGTCCTTCCGTTTCGCCGTTTGGTCCCAGAGGAAGCGTGGCCGTACGAAAATTGCGTGCCGCTCTACGACCTCAAGATTGCTGCCGGTGGCTTCAGCGATGAGCAACAGATGGATGACTGCGAATGGGTGGAGTTGCCGGAAGAATTTCTTCCACGTAAAGGGTTGTTCGTGGCCCAGGTGGTTGGGGAATCAATGAATCGGCGCATTCCAAACGGTGCATGGTGTTTGTTCCGCGTCGCTTCTGCTGGTTCGCGGAACGGTAAGGTCGTCCTGGCTTCGCACCGGGAGATTGCCGACACCGACACCAGCGGCCACTACACCGTAAAGGTTTACGAGAGCAAGAAGGAGAGTTTAGCTGATGGTACCTGGCGTCACACGTCGATAATTCTGCGGCCGGACAGCTTACTACCGGGGTATAAGTCGATTGTCCTGAGTGAAGAGCAGGCTGATGATTTGAAGGTGGTCGGGGAGTTGGTGGCGGTGCTGGGATGACTCTGTCTGTGTCAGGTGGATATTGTGTGTTACAAGTGCGAGCGGTCGATCAAGATGGTCTGGCGGTTCAGGCATGATATGCCGGTGAAGATGTTTGATTATGGTAAGGTGTCAGAAGAATTGGCCATTCCTAAAAGCATATAGATGTAGATACATTTGAGTTTGGCAAAACTTATATACATGTAGATGCTTGTATCTATATGTATATACTTCTAACTGCTCAATAATAAGTTGGCCAACAAATTAAGGAAGTGGACATATGAAAGGAAGAGATGAGGCCGATGTTTTGCACGTCCTGTTGAGGGATTTTTTTTCAGAAAGACCTATAAAGAAAACGTTGAAATTCATAAGCGACCACAGGACATCAGGATGTGAAAAGTGGTTTCAAATTGAACTGTTAAGATTTTTGCACAGTCATGACAAAATACCTAGTGATGAAATTTCAAAAGAAGATCCCTATGATTACGACCAAAGGAAGGGAGCGGGATGCGTTCATCAAAGAATTGACATAACATTCAGAACTACATGTAAGCAATACTACCATGCGGTCGAAATCAAGCATAAGTCGCATTTTTCTATTGTAGATGTAACATCGGACTTACAAAAACTGGTACGCGTAAAGCCTAAGCAGAAGGAATATTTCAGGAGAGTTTTCTGTCTGCTAATCCACCCTTTTCAACACCAAGAGATACTTGAAAAAAAGCTTGCTCGCAAAGACTTTGAGCATAAATTTGAATTCACATTCAAGGTTCCTTCTACCGACCTTTCTTGCACTGTATTCTCAGCAACCTTGTGAGGCAAAGGGGAATACTGAGGAGAAACAATCGGCACATACGGCCCATAAGCCCTGCCAGTCAACCTCCTCTACTGTTATCGCTCTACCTGGAGATCCGCAGCCATGGATATACGATTCTTATCAAGTAACGTACACAAGATCCGTGAAGTTGAAGCGATTCTGGCGCCAGTCGGGGTACGTATCATCCCGGCCCCAATCAAGATTGAAGAAATTCAGACGGAGGACGTCCAGCGTTTGGTGCGAGACAAGGTGCTAAAGGCCTTTGAGCGAATTGGCCGACCAGTATTTGTCGAGCACACAGGGCTTCACTTGCCTGGCTTAAATGGCCTTCCAGGAGGCTTGACTCAAATTTTCTGGGATCGACTTCAAGCAGATTCTTTTGTCTCACTGGTGAAAAATCTGGGTAGCCGCCTTGTCACGGCAAGAACCGTCATCGGCTACTGCGACTCGCAGAACATTCATTATTTCGAAGGTGAAGTATCTGGCACCGTACCGGACGCCCCCACTGGTCCCAGGGATTTCCAATGGGATTGCGTATTTGTGCCTGATGGGTTCTCTCAGACATTCGCTGAACTTGGCGACAAAAAGAACGACATTTCTATGCGGCGGAAGGCGCTAGATCAGTTCGCCATATTCCTTCGAGGAGAAAAATAATGGACCGATTGATTCAAGCTTATCGCTCAAAGCGTTTGATTCTTTTTGTTGGAGCAGGCGTTTCCATGGGACTTGGTCTTCCCTCTTGGCGGCAACTGGTAGATCACATGGCCAAGGAACTCGGCTTCGATCCCGACATCTACCGAACATTTGGTAACGATCTGACGCTTGCAGAGTTCTATCGCATCAGTAAAGGACAAATTGGCCCACTGAGAAGTTGGATGGATAGAGAATGGCATTCTCCGTCGACGGATATATCTAAATCTCGTATTCATGAGCTTATAGCGACTTCAGATTTTGATCTAATCTACACTACAAACTACGACCGTTGGATCGAACGCGCCTTTGATCACCACAAGAAACCCTACGCAAAAATAGCAAATGTGGGTGACCTTTCCGCAATTGCAAATGACAAGACACAGATAGTCAAGTTTCATGGAGACTTTGACGACGACACATCCATTGTCCTCGACGAGACAAGTTACTTCGAACGACTTGAGTTCGAATCTCCTTTAGACATCAAGCTACGCTCCGACGTCCTTGGACGGTCTGTATTGTTCATTGGGTATAGCCTAAACGACATCAATATTCGGTACCTTTTCTATAGGCTTGCAAATTTGTGGAAAAAGTCCTCACGAGGTGCACCACAGCCAATGTCATTCATTTTCTCTTCGAAGCCAAATCCTGTTCAGGAGGCAGCGCTGGCGCAGTGGAATATTCAGATGATTTCTTCGGCTGAGGATGATCCAGGCAAGGCCTTGATCGAACTCTTGGAGCAACTGAGATGACGAGGACCAACAATCGGCGGCAGCAGGCGAGCTGCTGCGCCTCACCACGTTGAACGAGGAGAGAATGAAACTTGAAACCGAATTCCTGAACAGCGGGATTTTCATAATTGACGGGTTAAAAGATAATGAATTGCAGACCGGCCGGAGACTCTACGAGGATATCGCCACCTTCAAAGGATTTTCTGACTCACCATCTATAGAATACAAGAGACTTTCAACAAAACACGAGGTCTTTGTAGCCCTAGATGAGATCAAAGAGTATTGCAGGCGTGGAGGGTATCCGATAATTCACTTTGAAGTTCACGGTGGCAAGGAAGGGGGCGTCTACATTGGGAATACAGAGGAAAATATCACATGGTCGGAGCTTGTTGAAGTTCTGCGAGAGATTAACATCATAAGCCGAAATAACCTCGGAGTAGTAATGGCTGGGTGCTACGGGCTCTACGCTATAGTACCTACGGAACCTCTGAAACCTACTTCTTTTTATTTTTTGCTGGGTTGTGACAGATCAGTTGGTGCTGGAACTTTAGAGGAAAACATCGCTAGGTTTTATCAGGAGTTATTCAAAACGGGTTCGCTGACCGAGGCAATGAAGGTTGTTGACAGTACCTTTACTACCTTCCTGTCAGAGAAGGAATTCACTATAGCTATGATTATGTATTTCAGAGATCAAGCCAGAGGGAAAGGTAAAGATAAGCGAGTTGAAGCAACGCTAACAGAATGGGTAAGACGACACCCTAGTCATACAGATGAAGAGCTTAAAGAATTTCGTTCCCGCCTTAAAACCTTCTATAAGCCATCTATTGATGAGTTTTACAGGAATGCCAACATCTTTTTGCACGGACGCTTCTCTGTGGACGCTGATGAGATGCTCATTTTTTTGGATTCACTTCACGGCCCCTCCCCTAACTGACCTATCAAAAAGGGATACAGCTATTTGGCCGTCCGATTTGGACCGTGAAAGCAGACATAGCATGATTTAATCAGCAGCATGAGCGGCCCGTAAACTGTTCCGTCAGCATAGTTTTCAAGGAGGAGGTAATGCACAAGGGGAAAGAATTAGAAGAGCATGTTCAATATGTTTATACAATGTTGCTAAATATGAAAGACGAAGGAGTCGTGGTTTCTCGTAACGCGACACTGTTTTCAAACGACGGAATTCCGCATGAAATTGATGTCTACTATGAATTTAAGCGTGCAGGGGTTACTCATCGTGTTGCCATAGAATGCAAAAACACAAGTAGGCCAACTGAAAAAGGAAGAATTCAGGAATTCGAGTCAAAAATTAGGGACTTGAAGGGCGTTGTAGGTGTCTTTGTATCACAAGGTGGTTATCAAAAAAATGCACAGAAATTTGCAGAAGCGAAAGGGATACTTCCACTTAAAGCGAGCGATTTGCCTTCAATGACGAAGTTGTTAGCAGAAAAGCTAAAAACTGTCGCTATTCCTGATGAAACATATGTTGGTGAACCCTTTTGGACAATTATGTCGCTACGTAATGGGAAAGATACAGGTTCTTTCTTTGCAACATTGCATCCAGATGCTCAAAAACAGTTGATCCCCTTAGTTTTTAGCAAACCCTTGGCTCTTCAAGTAATGGCCGAGGCTAATTTAAATCAAGATGAATGGGTGGTTCGAGGTTTACCTCGGTATGCCCTATATGGCTTGATTGTCCAGTTGGAACTGTTCGAACAAAAGGGACACGGAGCGATGATTGGCCTAAAACCAGCAGATGCGCCACGGTGGGCACCATTGCTTTGGATACCTGTAACGAGACAATATCTCATTAATGAATATTACGGAGAATCTGTTCCCAAAGTTCTCGGCAAATAATCAGGTCTCTGGACCAAGGAAGACCATGAATCTAGAAAAATTTGTACTTCCGAACCGCGATGACTTTGGCAGAGACCCGTTTGGGTACAGTGCGCTGGCATGGCACAAATGGGGAGCTGCTCGAACTATCGCAGGTTTTCCGGTTGACTTATCAAAGCCACCGACCAGCGAAGACCTGAAAAACCCGGTGTTGTGGCTCTGTCAGGCTCATGCTATGTCGGAATCTGCTCGCATAGTGATACAGAATCAACCTGAATTGTCGCATTTACCAAACTACTTAAAGGGGGTATGTGATTGCCAGTATTGTGCCATTGCCCTGATGCTGGTCGGTTATAGCCTTGAGATTTGTCTGAAGGCTATGTTGATCATGAAAAAAGGAGTAGACGTCTATAAATCCGAAGAGAAGAAGCACCAACACCACCGTATAGAACAACTCGCGGAGTTTATTCCTGACCTCAACGTCAAGGACAAGGCGATACTCAAGATTCTTACTCATTTTGTGATGTGGGCAGGACGATATCCTGATCCTGGGTCAGGTCGGGAGGACAATGCAGAAGAAATATTTAAGCTTTCAGAAAAGCACGAGATTGCTGCAAAGGATCTTTTCAAACTTGCTGCACGGGTGATGGGATATACGAAACAGGTTTCTGAGAGCTTATAAAAATTGCAAAAAGTGAATTTTCAACTAGCGACAGGACCGGCCCCAAAGCTGGCCGGTCAGGCTTATGGCGTTGGACATAATCTCAAAATGTAACTAACCCTTCATAGGTGGCCTAAAAAAATGGGTGAATTATTTAATTTCAGTGAGTTCGATAAAGCAGAACGAGAATCAATGGATGTGCATAAGATTGATTTCAACAAGTTTTTGAGTCAGTTGTCTGGTAAAAGTAGAAGTGATTCGAAACCTTCACATTGTTTATACTGCGAAGAAGAAAATAACAAGTTCTGCAACTCACACTCAGTACCAGCATCCTTTCTGCGAAATATTGCAGTAGACGGAAAAGTCTACACAACAAATGTAATCCTTGACCTGCCAATATTAGAAACGGAAAAGGGGGTTAACAATTCTGGAACATTTCAAATAATTTGCAGGAAATGCGACAGTGAAATATTTAAAGAATATGAAAATGTTCGCAATTACGATGAAACCCCTTCCAATAAAATGCTTGCACAAATTGCCATGAAAAACCATTTGCGAAATATCGGGAAAAGGCGTTTTGAAATTTCCCTTTACAAAAACATGATTGAAGCAATTACAAAAAAAGCTGATAAACGATATGTACAAATGTATTTCAGTGAAATGTTGAGCGTAAGCAGGATTGACTTGCTCGAATATGTTAGAGATTTTAAAAGGGCTAAAAAAGCCATCGAGAAAGGATGGGATAATGAGTACTATTTATTTTTTTACCATAAGTTGGAATATGTTGTTCCGATAGCTTTTCAGGGGGAGGTATGCATAAACTTTGACTTTTGTGGAAACGCAATAAACGAAGTCTACGTCAAATCTAAAAGTTACAAACTTCATTCGCTTCACATATCCATTTTCCCTATGGCATCGTATAGCATTATAATGATGTTTATAAATAAAAACAGCAATCGCCTTAGACAATTTTATAAGCAATTTAACTCACTAGAACTTCATGACAAACTTTCTGCGATAAATTACATCATATTTAGTCTTTCAGAAGATGTATTTATGAGCAAAAGTATCCATGATAAATTTATTGAGGATGAGGCTCTCAAAAAAATTGCTGGCTTAACGACAATTCAGTTTGCTGATTCTCCAATCAAAGATCATGATTTATTAAAAACAACTTTCGACTTATCTGACAGACATAATATTCAAAATTTCCTTTTAATGTGTCATGAAAATGCCTACGAATAACGAATGTCCAACAAGCGCCAAGACCGGCCCTCAACACCCGGCCGGTCAGGCTTGTGGCGTTGAGCGAAAAATCTTTAAAGCACTTGCGGATATGTAGAAACTGAAAAACGAAAAACCGGAACCACAGGACACAGGGGCCACTGCTGCCTCGAAAAATGAAATAGCGAAAAAATAAACCGCAGCATGGTTATCCAGGAGAACAGCCATGTCGTTATCCGAAAAACTTATACTGATAAGCTGCCGCGAAAAATCGGGGGCTACCAGCTCGAACCGGTTCGACTATCAAAAAGATTGGACGATTGGTAAGCTCATTGAGCTGCACACGACCAAATCTGATTACCTGATACTCTGCGATTACCATGAAGATGTGGTGATTCTTGACTCTGAGGAAAATCCGTCAACCGGCATGTTCGTTCAGGTAAAAACCAACAAGACGGACAATTGGACCTCAACTCGTCTGATAAAGCGCAAGAACGGGAAAGACGGGGAATTATTAAATTCGATACTCGGTAAGTTAACCTCAACCGTTCAGCAGTTCAGTGACCACAACCCTGACATGACAGTGGTATCCAATGCCAGGTTTAATTTTAACTTGAGTACCGGAACGAACTCCCTTGCTCTAGATATGGTAAAGCTGTCCGACCTTGAGGCCGGGGAGCTGAAAAAAATTGATGACGCAATCAAGGCGGAATGCGGCATCGACAAATACCACCTTAATTATGAATGCTGCTTTGAAGTCTCCGATTTAAGCCTGCAAGACCACTCCTCCCATACCAAAGGAAAAATCATCAAGTTCCTCGAAGATATTGGGCATGACAAAACTACAAACGCTACAGCCCTTTATCGTGTTCTCTTCGATTCCGTAAAAAATAAAACCAATATTGAAGCATCAATTGCTGACTACCCTGAACTCCTAGCTAAGAAGGGTATCGGCAAATCCTACATCGACAAGATCATACAAACCCTAGCCAGCTCCAAAGATGTCAACGAGATGTGGACATTGCTTCAAAACGCCCTATCCCATGAAGGGGTAGCGCCCGTCAAGCTGATGAAGATAAAGCATGATTGGGAGAAGTTTGACATCGACAGGCTTGATCCGCTCAACGAGCTTATCCAGGACTTACGGAAACAGGCAAGAGCTGCCGTTTCTAGCATAACTGACGAAAATGAGGATATCACCATAACTAACATGGCTTCTGAGGTTGTGAAAAAGATTGACCCCAAGTTTCCGAAACTTTTCAGCAATAACTACATCCTCGTAGTCGCTTTCAGGGAATTGTATGAAAAACGACCAATTTAGACGGCTAGTACGGAACTTAAGGAAAAAGACCAATGAAAAATCTCATCTTTCGAGAATTAGTGCTGATTTCCCACAGCGAGAAAAGAGCCAGGAAAATCAAGTTCCACCCGAGAGTAACGATAATCAAGGGTGAGAATGACACAGGGAAATCTTCGGTAATCAAGAGCATCTATGCCGCACTCGGTGCGGATTCGGCAAAGGTGCATCCGAAATGGAAGACTGCTGGTGTCTCCTTATTCCTGACGTTCGAGGTGAATGGTACGACATACAAGATTTTACGGATGGGGGATAAGTTTGCCCTCTTTTCCAAGACCGATGCCCTGCTGGGCACCTACAAAAAAATCACCTCTGAACTGGCACCCAAACTGGCGGACTTATTCAATTTCAAGCTTGTTCTGGTGGACAGGAATCAAAATGAGGTTGTCCCGCCTCCGGCATACCTGTTCGTACCATTTTACCTTGATCAGGAAAGCAGCTGGTCAAAATCCATGTCTTCTTTCGACCGGCTCCAGCAGATTCCGAAATGGCGGAAGGATGTCACCTACTACCATACCGGTATCAAGCCAAACGAGTATTACCAACTGCGTGCAAAAAACAGGATGATGGAAAATAAAAAGGTAGAACCAATGGGGCAGGAGCGGCTATTGCTGAAATTTAAAGAGCGATTCGGCAGGGAGGCCATCAGTAATGCTGTAAATTTGGATATTGGCGTATTCGAGGCGGAAGTTAAAGACCTGATGGCAAAATGCGACACCCTGAAGGTCAAGGAGGAGAGATTCCGCCAACGACTATTTGAACTGGAGTCAGAGAGAATTCGGCTGGAAGCGCAAAGGAAAATCATTTCCCATGCTCAGAATGAACTCAATGCCGACTACCTGTACACCAACACCCTTCCTGTTGATGACGTAATCGCTTGCCCCACCTGTGGACAGGAGTATGAAAACGGGTTTGCCGAAAGGTTCAGCATTGCCAACGACCACCAAAAGTGCGTGACGTTGTTGCAGGATATCATGGCAAAGGTAGAGGAGCTCAATACTACGATTGTCGAACACAGGAAGTCTCTTAAAGAAGCCAACGTTGAACTCAAGGAAATCGAGGAAATCATGAACAGGAAGAGCGGAGACATTACTCTAGTCAACCTGTTGAAATCCATGAGCAACGAACATATCACTAGCACCATTACGGACAATATTAAAACCGTCCGTACCGAGATAGGCGACATTGATACAAAAATAAGAGAAACGCTTGATGAACTGAAAAAATTTGAAGACCGGAAGAGGGTCACTGCAATTACCGATTACTACAAGGACATGATGGTACGAAACCTTTACAACCTGAACGTGTCACAACTGTCGCCTAAATCCTATTCTAGGATTGAATGCGAAATCAAGGAAACAGGGAGCGATTTGCCACGTGCCATTCTTGCATATAACTTTGCGCTCTTAGCAACCATTGCCAAGCATGGCACCTCGGTAATGTGTCCTATAGTCATTGATTCCCCAAACCAGCAGGACCAGGATATCAAGAATTATGGCGGCATCTTGAAATTCATTCGGGATAATGCGCCATCCGGAAGCCAAACCATTGTCGCCTTGGTGGACGATTACAGCATCGACTTCGGAGGAGATGTCGTCCAAATGGATGAAAAATGGCACGCCCTTTCCTTGGGCGAATATGATGACATCGCCTCGGAGCTGAAACCTTTTGAGATAGCAATTATTGGAGCGGTGTCATAGGGACAAGCCTTGAAACTATAAAGGTGACGCCATGTTCAACCCACGCCACGACCGGTCAAGCCGGTCAGGTTTTTAGCGTTATACGTCTGGTGTGATGATTATTTTTTCATTAGTGGGCAAAGCAGCAGATTATAAATCCTGTTAGTTTAACGATAAATTGAGGCAAACAATAATGCTTGATGCTATTAATACTACTTGCCTGTTCTGCAGCCTAGATAAAAAAAGACACATCCTAGCTAATGATGAAGCATATGCAATTTTCGACAGTTACCCTATTAGCCCGGGCCATAGCTTAATCATTCCTAAACGTCATATTTCTTCGTTCTTTGATGCAACCAGAGAAGAGCAGATTGCGTTACTTGATCTAGTTAACGAGATGCAGCAAGTTTTGATAAATGAGCGCAACCCAGACGGTTTCAATGTTGGAATTAATGTTGGGGAGGCAGCAGGCCAAACCGTAATGCACCTTCACATTCATCTAATTCCACGCTATGCGGGGGACCAGCCTGATCCTCGCGGTGGAGTTCGGTGGATATTCCCAGATAAGGCAGCGTACTGGAAATGACTATGTCTTTGCCTTCGGCAGATGAACAGTTGAAATTCCTTACCAATATACAGCGAATCCTAGACGAAGGCTCGTTTGTGGCAACGTACAAGTTTGCCCTACTCTTAGCGTTTGCAGATTACGCTATTTTGGCAGGACAAGGTGGTCCCAATCTAGAGACTATAACTACGTTGGATCTATCCGAAAGTTTTATTAATTCATACTGGAGGCAAGCGATCCCATACGAGGCTTCCCAAAAGTCTGGAGGACAGTACCTGAGGATGTCCACCGGCGCGCAACCAGAAATCTTCAGCCGAATTGTCATATTGCGGAATCAGTTCACAACGATTACTGATTTGCGCAGTAACACGACAGAATGGCGAGCCCTGAAATCAAAGGTCGCAGATGTCATTGCACGAATGCCCCTCTGGAGATTACAGGTTATAGGGCGTGAACTGGTCTGCTTTTTATACCATCAGAATGGGCAAGGCTATCAGGGACGAACTATTCACCTCTTGCCCGGTGTACTATCTAATTTTCGCCAGCATTACGATTTGATCCGTAATCTAGTGCAAGGAGCCTGGTTACGTCATGTCCGAAGAATGAATTTGTCGACTCTTGGAGAGAGGGACCTTGATGAGATTCTTTTCGGCTCTGAACGAACAACGTGGGATGGCTTAAATGAAATATTAAAGGACAATCAAAACGGAGAATGCTTCTATTGCAGAAGACGAATTAGTGGTGAGAAGGGTGATATCGACCACTTTATCCCTTGGTCCCGCTATTCGAGCGACCTGGGTCACAACTTTGTATTGGCACACGCCACATGCAACCGTAGCAAGAGCGATCTCCTTGCTTCACCACGCCACCTTGCCAACTGGTGGCGGCGCAACATGATGCAAGCGGCAAGCCTTACTGCTAGTTTTGATAGCATGCGAATTCCCCACGATTTGAACACGACTAACGGGGTCGCCCGATGGGCTTATCAACAGGCAGAGTTCTGTGGTTCTGCCCTGTGGGATGGACGAAATACCCAGATACCTGCCGACTCGACCTGGAAGCTGGCTCTGGAATCCCAGAAATAGCATGGTAGCAGAGCTATGAGTTAATAATAAGCGTTAGCTTTTGTGCTATCAAATTATAAATCCTGGTGTATTTGAACAATTTTAAGTTTATGAGGCTTTATATGGCAAGAAAAGCAAAAAACAGCCTGTTTGAAGATTTGATATGCGCACCATGGTGGGTGAGCTTGGTTGTACTGATTATTGGCAATATCGGGTTGCGCTTAATTATCCCTGCATATTTTCAGGCGAGTGCTAGTAGTGGGCCAGCTGGCGCGGCTTTGACAAAAGGTATTGGCGGCGCAATGCCAACCATTGCAAACATGTTTTCACTGGTGGTTGTTATTGCGATGCTATTTTCTCTTATTCGTGCCTTCCTGCAATCCAGGAAATTGAAAATGACTGAGCCAGTAGCATGTCCTCATGATAATCTCAGGACAGAAACTTTTCCTATATCTCCAGAGCGTAAGCCTTCTCATTCAAACCCGGCATCCAGAATTCACACAGTTCAAAATCACGTTACGGTTCCCAAAAACAAGCCTACGAGGTTGACTCAGGAATTGCTGAATGAGATTGAATGGAAGCGTTTTGAAACCTTGTGTGCAGCTGCAATAAGAGAATTGGGGCTTGACCCCAGAGAAACCCAGTACGGTGCTGATGGCGGCATTGACATCGTTGTTTACAAGGCAGGAAACACAGAACCGGTTGGTATTGTCCAATGCAAGGCTGGTGACAATCGAATCATTGGCTTGAAACCAGTCAGGGAATTGCTTGGGGTCATGACACATGGGAGTTACAAGCAAGGCATGTTTATTACTACCGGCAGTTATACCCAGCAAGCTGCAGAGTTTGCCAAGGGACGTATGGCACTTGTCACCGGCACAATGCTGATAAACAAAATCAACAGTCTCCCGGCAGAAAAACTGCAAAGGCTGCTGGATATTGCCTTTGACGGTGACTACACAACTCCTACCTGTCCAAAATGCGGCATCAAGATGGTTGTGCGTGAAGCAGGAAAGGGCAGAGCAGCAGGCAGCACTTTCTGGGGCTGCCCCAACTATCCTAAATGCAGACAGACTCTAACAAATAAGCAGGAAGATGATTGAAAGCAGTTCAGGCAGTGTCAAATGTGCTTTCTATACGGTTTTTGATTCGGTTTTTGACTAAGTTTGATGTTAGGAAAAGTTAGGTGTTTTTGCTTAACATGTTAGTTGTTCAGTATTTTTAAGTAATAATTCATGGATACTGTAATAATAAAATATACACCACAGTATAGTAAATGCTCTTTCGTTTCGCATATGTGTCAGCAACTGTCTGCATCATTGACTTATTTTGCTGATTTATAAGGGCTCATCTTTTTATCTAAGTAATTCAAAACGTAATTGTAATCTGTTATGCCATTTTCAGATGCCATATTGAAAACTGACAAAATATAATCATACGGAACTGTAATGAAAGTTCCAAAGATTCTAATAAGCTCTTTGTCGTTTAATTTGACGTTAAATGTTTGAATATAAAATTGCTCAATCTCCTCGTATGTCATGCCTCTTTTTTGAGAGTTATTCGGTACGTCTTCTGCGGCAGCAATATGGCTATCTGTTTTGGTTATTGATTTTGTTGTGGCTCTTGTTGTTGGTTTGGTTGGTTCATCGTTCGATGTATCGATTGCTATCATCTTTTTTAACTCCCTTGCCGCTACTGCTTTTTTGCCAGCCTCAGAGCGTTTAGTATATTGCTTGCAGGCATCTTGGTATCGTTTGTCCAATTCAGTATGATGATAATGCCCATTTACCAATTTGAAAAAGCTCTTTAATATGTATTGGACGTCGTCAAACTCTGCTTGCGAAGTAACTCTGACAGCTCGACATATTGTCTTTGAGTCATCAGGAATAGGTCCACCATTTTTCCAATAGTGAGATCTTAACCTCATATAGATTCCGTCTTGCTGAGGCGTTAGATGAATTGTTTCAATCAGATAGTCACCAATATAGTGCGGCATCCAGGCATCAGGCTTATCCATTAGTTCTCTCCTTTTTCCAATCCAGACCATATTCAAGAAGGTCCCGGATATCCGAGACCCTCCATACTGTAGTTCGGGGGCCGAGTTTGATTGGCTGTGGGAAGCGTCCTTCTTTGACGCCAGCCCACCAAGTGGATTTACCTATGGGAATAAAGCTAGGGATAAATTGAGACAAGCGGACATAGCCGGTTTTGGGAAAGGGTTTGTTCATTTTGAATTACCTCCATAACAAGTAGTCTGAGGTAATCCAAACAGATCTGATTGTATTTGTGACTCAACTGAGTTTTTCAAAACTCAATTGAGTTTTGTGCTTTGAAATTATTGATTATTTTCAAAATAGTCTGAAGGCAGTAATTCAACAGCTGCTTTCAGATGTTTGCGGATAGTATTTTCTGAAAGAGGCAAACCGATCTTTTCAAGGGCATTGGAAATTTCTGAAGTGGTTGTGCTTTTTTTGTCTAAAGGTTTATAGCAATAGCATTCAATGGCCATGGCAATGATCATTTTTAACAAGCTAATTTCAATTTTAGTATTTGTTTTTCCTTGCAGTGTTACTTCATCAGTCCAATTCTTTGAATTGTCCTGTTTTAAATAATTTTCAAACCCCTCCCATACAAGTTCACGGTATTTTGGCATTACGTAAGCATCATAATTGATTATCCTACTGTCCTTACGCTCTCCAGGCATTGATAGTTGTTTGTTATAAACTTGCCACAGCTTATCCATGTCCTCACGCCATAAAAAAACGCCAGGAGGCAAAATTTTGAGGCTTTCAATTAACCACGTGGTTTCTTTAGAATCAGGAACGCCATTAATTTCTTCTTCTTTGCGCAAAATTGGTTCTAGAATTGACATTTCTTGATATATGTCATCCCATTCTGTCGATAGCATTCTGACTGGTTCACCATTGTCATTTAGATGGTATGCATAAATATCGATATCGTTTGAATTCGAACCCAATAGTTGCGATTTATTTATTGTCTTAACTTCTCCATCTACACTTACACTTATTTCGTCATAAGGTGAAATACGGGGGAAGCCATTGACTTTGAGTTTGTGCGTAAGTATTCCAGCTAATCTTTGCTGCCCTATATTGCGAGCAGTTATTATTGGGACCAAGCGGACTGGTACGAACTCTTTTTGATTTATGGTAGGAAGCTTCATGAATACCCTCCGTGTTACACCTGCACGCGTATTGGTATAACCTTCGCCCCTTCTTTAAGTTGATTAAGATAATTAGCCCACTGTTGCATCATTTTTCTACGCTCCGGCAAAAAAGAGACTCGGTCGTAAGCGGTGCCATTCGGGCTTTTTGTGGCATGTGCAAGCTGAAGCTCAATATATTCAGCGTCAAGGTGCAGCTGTTCCCTTATCATGGTTCTAGCCATGGCGCGGAATCCGTGGCCGCTCATTTCATCTTTATCATATCCCATTCGCCGTAAGGCGTTTAAAACCGCTGCATCGCTCATGGGTTTTAGATTTGTTCGAATACTTGGAAATACATATTCGCTGTGGCTGGTTAAGGGGTGCAGTTCTTTCAGGATGCTGATGGCTTGTTTTGATAGTGGTATGCAATGATATTGGCCTTTGCATTTTCTCTTAGTAGTTGTTGGCAATTTCATACGATCAACAGGAATGTTTAATTCAACCTTGTCAAAATCGATCTCACTCCATTTGGTATTTCTTAGTTCTCCTGGTCTACAAAACCATAACGCTGCAAGCTGTAATGCGCATTTGACAACAAAACTGCCCTTGTAATTGTCAATCGCTCTTAAAAGTTCTGCAACATCCGCTGGCCGTGTAAGGGCTGCCATGTTTCTAGTGACTGGTGGAGCAATAGCACCTTTCAAGTCTGCAGTGGGGTCGCGTTTGCAGCGTCCGGTTGCTACGCCATAACGGAAAACCTGGCCGCAGGCAATCTTCATTCGCTTGGCGCTTTCCAGAATGCCTCGAGCTTCCATACGTCTCAGGACTTCCAGGATATCCATTGGCTCTAGTTCGTTTATGGGGCGGCTACCGATCCAAGGGAAAATATTCTTTTCAAGGCGAGATATGGTTGTTTTTGCGTGGCTTTCGCTCCACTGCGACTTGAACTTGTTGTGCCATTCCCTGGCAACAACTTCAAAACTATTCTCAGAAGACTCAATCCTGGAAGCTTTCATAGCTTTTTTTACTTCTCCGGGGTCAATGCCGTTTGCTAGTAGTTTTCTTGCGTCGTCTCGTCTTTTTCTTGCATCTAATAGGGATATTTCAGGGTAGGAACCGAAGGAAAGTCTTTTTTCTTTGTCATTGAAGCGGTATTTTAAATTCCAGAGCTTACCGCCTGTAGGGGTTACCAGCAGAAACAAGCCGCCACCATCAAATAATTTGTATTCTTTTATTTGAGTTTTTGCTTTATCAACTTGGGTAGCAGTAAGAGGTACTATTCTTTTAGGCATATTATTTCTCCTTTGACTGCAATCAAAGTAATAGATCGAGTTGTGCTTTTACAAACATTGCCTCATCTCTGGCAAGTCTTACTACATCTCGCCCCCTCCAAATTTCGATTATGCCATTCATATTAATGCTAACTCTGATACCATTTTCAGTGGAATGGCGTTTTTCGTTTTCGATAACAACTTCTTCTTTTCTCTGCTGGATAGGATTTATTCCACTTTTGATCTGCTCACGAATAGTGGCATTAAGTCCTCTAGCATCTTCGAGGGAGTATTGGGGATACTTGCCAAGCACCAGATACTCTCTTCTTCCTTCAAAGCTGTATGAAACACGCCAAGATTTTGATCCGTTGGGGGTGACGACTAAGTAAAGGCCAAAGCCATCATGTAATTTGTACATTTTGGATTGAGGTTTTGCATCGCTGATAATTATATCAGTAAGGGCGGGAATCCTTTTAGGCATGGGTTTTCTCCTGTTTTGGGGGCGTTTAAGTTTTGTGTTAAACAAAACGCCCTATAACCGCCCCCAAATACCATGGATTTTAGCATACCAATATGGACTTAGTTAGACAATGGAAAAAGAAAAAGCCCTTATTTTTAAGGGCTTTTTGGTCTTGTCCGGACTTGGCTGGACTATGTTTTGGTGGCAGTGCAGGGATTCGAACCCCGGACCTAGCGAATATGAGTCGCTTGCTCTAGCCAACTGAGCTACACTGCCAAAATGGGGCGTGAAAATAGACTCATAGCAATATATAATTTTGCAGTGCGTGTCAAGAGAAAAGCTGCTGCTGGTGTTTTTTTATGCTGCGTTTTCTTCTTCTTTGGGTTCAAGACAGGGGAGCATGAAGATAAAGTCACTGCCCTGACCCGGTACGCTTTCCACCCAGATGATGCCTCCCATGTTTTCTACAGTAAGTTTGCAGTAGGCCAGCCCCAGTCCGGCTCCGCCGTATTCCCGGTCGCTGCGCCATGACTGCACGAAACGCTCGAATATGCTGGCCTGGTCTTCCAGGGGGATGCCGTTGCCGGTGTCTTTCACGCTGATGCCCAGGATTTTTTTATGTTTGAGCAGTTCGGTGGCCAGTGCTGAGGCGTATGCCGGCATATTTTTGATGGTGCTGTCATCCGGCGCTGCTGTGTGGCAGGTGACTTTGATCTGTCCGCCTTCCGGGGTGAATTTGATGGCATTGTTGAGCAGATTGGCCAGCACCCTTGAGAAGGCCATACGGTCAATGGCGACCTGCGGCAGGTTCTCCTCGACGCTGGATGTGATGCTGATGCCTTCACGGTTGGCAATCAGGGTGAAGCGGTCGATGGCATTCTGGATGGGGATGTTGGGGTAGGAATCGCGGAAGTGCATCTGCATGCGTCCGACTTCTATGCGGTGTATGTCCAGCATGTTGTTGATCATGGCGACGACTTCATTGCAGCAGTCGATGGAGGCTTCCAGGTAGTCGATTTGCTCGCTGTTTACCGGCCCCAGGCGTCCTTCGCGTACCAGGTCAATGGAACCGATGATGGCGGTGATGGGGTTTTTCAGGTCATGGGAAAGCATGTAAACGAAGTCTTCTTTTTCCTGTTCCAGTCGCTGTTTTTCCAGCAGCATGGCCCTGTATGAAAGCGCCTGTTCTACGCGCTGCAGTACGTCATCAAGGCCAAACGGTTTGGCGAAATAGTCTACGGCGCCGGCTTTCATACATTTTACAGCCAGGTTTTCATCGCCATCGCCGGTCATCATGATGACGGCGGCGTTACTGCCCGATTCCTTGATGCGCTCCAGGACCTGTACACCGGAGAGCTTGGGCAGATTGATGTCCAGCAGTACCAGAGAAAAATGCTCGCTCTCCATCAGGGCCAGACAGGTTTCCCCATCTTTTGCCCGTCCGGTTATGTAACCGGCATTTTCAAGGTGCAGTTTGAGGATGACGGCAATATCCGGCTCATCATCAACAATCAGTATTCTGGCTGGCGGCTGTTTGATTGTTTCCATTTTGATTTCCTGATTCTGTTTCCAGGTTAACATATATCTGAAACGCTTGTCTGTTAGTCAGGCTTGATCCGGCACTTTGTTGATGGCGCGGCAGAATGCCTCGGCCAGCAACAGATCTTCCGGTGTCGTGATTTTTATGTTGCGGTAATCACCCATGACGATGCGGACTTTGCCTCCGCTACGTTCGATGAGTGAGGCATCGTCGGTGCCGGTGAACTGATGGTCGGCGGCATCCTGATGGGCTTTGATGATGCTGCTGAATGTGAAAGACTGCGGGGTCTGCGCCTGCCAAAGCGTTTCGCGGTCCGGGGTCTGGACGACAATGCCGTTGGTGGCGATTTTGATGGTATCCTTGGCCGGTACAGCCACCAGGGCGCTTTCTCCGCCTGCAACGGTCCGGATGGATGCCTGCAGCATGCTTTCGCTGACAAACGGCCGGACACCGTCGTGGATCAGCACGATATCGTCAGGGGCGGCATGCTGCTGCAGCGCATTAAGTCCGTTCATGACCGAATGCTGTCGTTCTTGGCCGCCGGGCACGATGTCGAGCACCTTGCGGAAGCCAAACCTGCTGACGATATGTTCACGGCAGTACGGTATTTCATCCTCAGGGATGACCAGCATGATGCCGTCTATCAGTGTAGACGCTTCGAACACCGCCAGGGTGTGGGCCAGGATCGGACGGCCGTTCAGCTGGAGGTACTGTTTGTTCATGCCAGCGCCCATGCGCTTGCCCATGCCGGCGGCCGGGATCAGGGCGTATGCTTTTATCTTGGTCATGCGGAGGAAGTCCTCAATATGTGAGTGGAGATTTTTGCAATTGTATACTTGTAGAATACTATGTCAACTTTAATGTAGCGGGCACACATGATGATTGCTCAACATTGGGACGGAGTTCTGCCGATTTTGCAGGGGGTGATTGTAAACAGGCTTGTTTTTTCAGGCTGCTACGGTTAATCTGCAGGTTCGGCGGCCGGGACAGCTGTACAATCCAGATATCTGCATAGGTGAACATGAAGCGAAGCGTACATGCAAGCATACCTTGGCTCAGGTTGGAAGAGCATATCGAGCTGTTTATCACCCGCCGGGTCAACCCGGAGGTGAATCTGTCTGCCGAGGCGCTGGACAACATGGATCTGACACTGCTGAAGGGGCAGGCGGCTCGGCTACGCCAGGCAGGCCTGACGGCATCGGTCCACGCCGCCTTCATGGACCTCAATCCCGGTTCGGTGGACAGCACGATCCGCAACGCCACCAGGCAGCGCTTTGAGCAGGTGTTTCGCGCGTCAGAGCTGCTGCAGCCGAGGGTGATAGTGTTTCATCCCGGTTACGATGATCTGCGTTACGGCGACTATCGGCAGGCCTGGCTGGATAACAGCATTGCTTTCTGGCGGGAGATGCTGCCGCTGGCCAAGGGCATTGGCTGCCGAATAGCGGTGGAGAATATCTTCGAGAAAGAGCCTTCCATCTTGAAGGAGTTGCTGACGGCCATCGATGACGCGAGTTTCCGCCATTGTTTCGACGTGGGGCACTGGAACATGTTTCATACCGGCACACTGGAGCAGTGGTTTGATGTAATGGGCGGTTTTGTGGTGGAGTCGCATATCCATGACAATTTCGGCCTGCGGGATGACCATTTGCCGCTGGGCGAAGCGGAGATTGACTTTGACCTGTTTTTCCGACTGCTGAAGCAGCAGGCTCCCGATGCGGTCTGGACCATCGAGGCGCATACCATCGCAAGAATGGAGCGGGCGCTGGTGAATATAGCAAAATATTTCTGAAAGGAATGCATATATGTCTGAGACGATTTTGGTGACAGGGGGCTGCGGTTATATCGGCAGCCACGTGGTGCGCCAGTTGAGCGAGGCCGGGCGCAGGGTGGTGGTGTATGACAATCTCTCGACCGGTTCCCGGGATGCCCTGCTGAACGGAGAAGAGCTGGTGGTGGGTGAGATGGCGGACCGGGAGTGTCTGGAAGGGGTGCTGAAAAGGCATGCCATCAAGACGGTGCTGCATTTCGCCGCCTCTATCGTGGCCCCGGAATCGGTTTCGCTGCCGTTAAAATATTACGGCAACAACACCCGCAATACTTTGGGGCTGCTGGAATCCTGTGTCAAGTGCGGGGTGGAGCGGTTCATCTTCTCCAGCACCGCGGCTGTCTACGGTTTTCCGGAAGGCGGTGTGGCCTCGGAGGAAAGCGCGCTGGCGCCGATCAATCCTTATGGTACATCCAAGCTGATGAGCGAATGGATGCTGCGGGACACGGCCCTTGCCCACGGCATGCAGTATGTGGCTCTGCGCTATTTCAATGTTGCCGGGGCTGATCCGCAGGCGCGCATGGGGCAGCGCACGCCGGAGGCGACCCACCTGATCAAGGTGGCCTGCCAGACGGCGCTGGGGATGCGCCAGAGCGTCTCCATCTACGGTACAGACTACCCGACCCCGGATGGCAGCGGTATTCGCGATTACATCCATATTGAGGATCTGGCCGCGGCCCATCTGAGTGCCCTTGGCTACCTGGAACAGGGGGGGGAATCCACGGCCATGAATGTCGGCTACGGCAGTGGCAGCAGTGTGCGAGAGGTGCTGGAGATGGTCAGGCAGGTCAGTGGTGTGGCGTTCAAGGTGGTGGAAGATGGCCGGCGTCCCGGTGATCCGGCCTGTCTGATTGCCAGGGCGGAAAAGATCAGGCAGCTGACCGGCTGGCAGCCGAAACATGATCGCCTGGAGCAGATCGTGGCGGATGCCTGGCGTTGGGAAAGCAAACTGGCCGGTCGATGAAGCTGCTACTCTCCATAGCCGTTTGCGGCGGGCTGGGCTGTGTCAGCCGCTATTATCTCTCTGGGTGGGTACATGAGAAACTGGGATGGCATTTCCCCTGGGGGACGCTGGCGGTAAATATCTGCGGGGCCTTTATTATCGGGCTGTTGATGGAGTTGAGCCTGCGTAGCGCCCACTTGCCCCCCACGCTGAGGATCGGTCTGGTGACCGGCTTTCTGGGGGGGCTGACCACCTTTTCCACCTTCAGCTATGAAACCTTCCGTCTGCTGGAAAGCGGCCACCATGGCACTGCGCTGGCCAATGTGCTGGTCAGTGTGGCGGTGTGTCTGGTGTTTACATGGATGGGGGTAATGGTCGCAAAAGCCCTTTAATACCTGGCCGCATTCAAACGCTAAGTTCGTTGGCTGCTTCGTCGGCTCCTCAGCGTAGTATTAGACTACGCCTGTGTTGCCTCCTCCTTGCCGCCTGCTTATCATTTTGAATGCAGTTTGGTATCTATTTCTCGCTCTTGGTCTTTATCCGCTTGTTTACGGTCCCCGGACACGGGTCCCGGATAACGGTCTTTACCCTTCGCTCTGCGCCTTAAGCGCCTCCATCTGGTAATGTGCCCTCAGCGCATCGGTAATCTCGTTGATATCCCCTGCCATAATTGAATCCAGCCTGTAAAGGGTCAGGCCGATGCGATGGTCGGTCATGCGCCCCTGGGGGAAGTTGTAGGTGCGGATACGCTCGCTGCGGTCACCGGAACCGACCTGCTGTTTGCGGTCAGCGGCCAGCTTGGCGTTCTGCTCCTGCAGGATGTTGTCCAGGATGCGTGTCTTGAGCACCTTCATGGCCTTGGCGCGGTTTTTGATCTGGCTGCGCTCTTCCTGGCAGGCGACCACGGTACCGGTGGGGATATGGGTGATGCGCACGGCCGAGTCGGTGGTGTTTACGTGCTGGCCACCGGCGCCGGATGAACGGTAAACATCGATCTTCAGGTCATCGGGTCTGATGTCAATATCCACATCTTCCGCCTCGGCCATGATGGCGACGGTGCAGGCGCTGGTATGGATGCGCCCCTGGGCCTCGGTTTCCGGCACGCGCTGGACACGGTGTGTGCCGGATTCGTATTTGAGCTTCGCATAGACCCCTTCTCCCTCCACCGAGGCAATGATCTCCTTGAAGCCGCCCCGCTCCGATTCCGAGGCAGAGATGATCTCCACCTTCCAGCGATTGGCGTCGGCAAAGCGGGAGTACATGCGGAACAGGTCACCGGCAAACAGGGCTGACTCATCGCCGCCGGTACCGGCGCGGATCTCCAGGATGACGCTCTTGTTGTCGTTGGGATCCTTGGGCAGCAGCAGCAGCTGGATATCCGCTTCGAGCTGCTTCTTTTCCTCTTCCAGGGCGGCCAGCTCTTCTGCAGCCATCTCCTTCATGTCCGGGTCGGCCAGCAGTTCAATGTTGTCGGCAATCTCTTCCAGTACCTTGCGGTAACGGCGATAGGCGGCGACCAGATCGGTCAGGTCGGCGTGTTCACGGGAAAGCTTGCGAAATTCCGGCTGATTGGATATGACCGCCGGATCGGACAGTAGCGCCTCAACCTCCTGGTAACGGCGCTCCAGTTCTTCTATCTTGTCAAACATTTATGAACCTCATTGGGAAATAGGGAATGAAGACCGGGGAATGGTAAAACCCTCAATCATAATCCTGCTCTGCCTTAAACCACCAAACGGTCGTCCTTGTAACCCTGATTGATATCCAGCGCTTCGTTCATGGAGCGGATGGCGACTTCCAGTTGCGCATCATCCGGTTCGCCAGTGGTAAGTTTCTGCAACATCAGACCGGGGGTGATCAGCAGTTTTACCAGTGGATTACAGTCGTTCTTGGCGCTCCATTTGAGGAATTCGTATGATATGCCGGCGATGAGCGGCAGCAGGACGATACGTGAGGCCGCTTTCAGGTAGAACGGCCAGAGTTTGGGGATCAGTGAGAAAACGGCGATGCTGACCAGCATGACGATTAGCAGGAAGCTGGTGCCGCAGCGCGGATGCAGCCGCGGGTATTTGCGCACGTTGTCAACGGTCAACTCTTCTCCCGCCTCAAAAGCAAAGATAGTTTTATGCTCGGCGCCATGGTACTGGAAGACCCGTTGGATATCCTTCATATGGGCGATGGTCCAGATATAGATCAGGAAGACCACGACCCGTATGACGCCGTCCACCAGGTTGAAAACGATGTTGTTGTCACTGATGACGGACAGCTGGGTCAGTATTTTTGTGGCGTAAAGGGGTAGCACGAAGAACAGGCCGATGCCAAATCCGAAGGCGATTGCCATGGTGCCGGCCATGGCCCAGGAGGAAAGTTCGCCATCGCCGCCTTCCTTGGCCTTTTCTTCTTCCGTCATGGCTTCATTGGCGGAAAAGTTCAACGCGGATATGCCGATATACAGCGACTGGAACAGTGCTACTGCGCCGCGGATGATGGGGAGTTTCAGGAGAGGGAAGCGCTCGGAGAGCGGAACAACCTGTTCTTTCTTGACGACGATCTCACCGCATGGCCTGCGGACGGCAATTGCCAACGCACGTGGCGCGCGCATCAACACCCCTTCAATGACAGCCTGCCCACCTACATTTATTTTTTCCATTGTTCTCCCTGATGCTTTTTCACTGATTGGAACACACTATTCCAGATTACGGAAATACTCCCTGATCTCGCTTGTCAGGCCACAGCAGAACTGTCCCTCCGGGCAGGGGCCGCTGGCGCATCCCGGGCCGGCTTCACGGAAGATCACCGGGGCGACCTTTTTTACCAGCCGCAACATCTCGATGGCCATTTCGCGGATTTCCCACTGGGCGCGCTGACAGCAACGCAGGGTGAAGAAATGCAGCAGTTCTCTGGCATTCATGGTCATGATGATTTTTGTCTCTGTGGCGTTTGGCAGTATGTAGCGGGCGTCTTCAGGCGGTATGCCCATGTCCACCAACTGGGCGTAAGCCTTGTGTACGGTTTCGGACATGAAGGCGAATATCTCGCGTGCCTCGACATGTTCAGCGATGCTGTCCGGCATGATCGAGGTAAACTCCTCTTTGTGGGAGACGTAGCGCTGTGACTGCTGTGAAAATGATGCTATCCGGTGTCTGACCAACTGGTGTGTGGTTACCCGGGAGATACCCTCCAGACCGAAGGTGAAAGACACATGTTCCAGCACGGAATGGTGTCCTAGGGACATGATCTTTTCCAGAAAGGTTTCAATGTCGGAGTCTTCAAGTTTTTCGCGCAGCTTACTGATTGAAGACGGTGAGTAGCAGAGACGGGCTGCCAAGGCAACGGTCTTTTCCGGCTCAGGTGTGTACTGGAGAAGTTCGACATTCATGGGGGATGATATCCGTTATTTATGAGTGTTCAAGGCCTTGGCCGAATGTGTTGGTGGTCTCAGGACAAGAAAAGGGGGATGTGTCTGGCGACAATCCCCCCCTGTGCATTGAACCGACGGCGGACTACAGCTGACCGTAACGTTTTTTGAAACGCTCTACACGGCCAGCGGTGTCGATCAGCTTCTGCTTACCGGTGAAAAACGGATGGCAGGCGGAGCAAATCTCGGTATTGATTTCATTGCGTGTGGACCTGGTCTGGAATGTGTTGCCGCACAGACACTTGACAGTGGCCTCAGCATAAACGGGGTGTATACCTTCTTTCATCTCTTCCTCCTAAAATATCTTTACAGCAGAAAAACAAGCAGATGTGTTTACTAAGGTTCAATCGTAGCGATTTGATTTTTTTTTTGCAACCATTTTTTCCTATTTGCTCATGGAATCCAGAAACTCCTGGTTTGTCTTGGTTTCGGAGAGCTTTTCCAGCAGGAACTCCATGCTGTCCACCACATTCATGGGGTGCAGAATCTTGCGCAGAATCCAGATGCGGTTGAGCGAGCTCTTCTCGATCAGCAGCTCTTCCTTGCGGGTACCGGACTTGTTGATGTCGATGGCGGGGAAGGTGCGCTTCTCGATCAGTTTGCGGTCCAGATGCAGTTCCATGTTGCCGGTGCCCTTGAATTCTTCGAAGATAACCTCGTCCATTTTGCTGCCTGTGTCTACAAGCGCCGTGGCAATGATGGTCAGCGAGCCGCCCTCTTCGATGTTGCGGGCCGCTCCGAAGAAGCGCTTGGGTTTGTGCAGGGCGTTAGAATCCACGCCGCCGGAGAGAATCTTGCCGGATGGCGGGATGACGGTGTTGTAGGCGCGGGCAAGGCGGGTAATCGAGTCCAGCAGGATGACAACATCCCGTTTGTGCTCCACCAGGCGCTTGGCCTTCTCAATGACCATCTCGGCTACCTGCACGTGGCGTGTGGCCGGTTCGTCAAAGGTGGACGATACAACCTCGCCGTTGACGGAACGCTGCATATCGGTAACCTCTTCCGGGCGTTCGTCGATCAGCAGCACGATCAGGTAAACCTCGGGGTGGTTGGCAGCAATGGAGTTGGCGATGTTCTGGATCAGCATGGTTTTGCCGGTGCGGGGAGGGGCAACGATCAGGCCGCGCTGGCCTTTGCCGATCGGGGCCACCATCTCCACCACGCGCATGGGCATGTTGTTGGCGCCGGTTTCCAGCTTGAGTTTTTCCTGGGGGTAAAGTGGGGTCAGGTTGTCAAAAAGGATCTTGTCGCGGGCCACTTCAGGTGGTTCAAAGTTGACAGTTTCCACCTTGAGCAGGGCAAAATAGCGCTCACCCTCCTTGGGGGGGCGGATCTGGCCGGAGACGGTGTCGCCGGTGCGCAGGTTGAAGCGCCTGATCTGGCTGGGAGATACATAGATGTCATCCGGACCCGGCAGGTAGTTGTAATCGGGGGCGCGCAGAAAACCAAAGCCGTCCTGCAGTGTTTCCAGTACGCCTTCTCCGAAGATCATGCCGTTCTGTTCTGTCTGAGCGTTGAGTATGGCAAAGATCAGATCCTGCTTCCTCAGGCTGGAAGCCCCCTCAATATTGAGGTCTCTGGCGATGGCATTAAGTTCGTTGATCTTCTTGCCTTTAAGTTCCTGTAGATTCATCTTTTCTCCTGCGTGTTGACGGGCATGTTTAGTGCGTATGCGAAACGAGTTTCGGAATTGATTGATATAATCAATAAATATCAGTTTTTGAAAAGGGGTCTGGGTTTAAAGTTGTTTCAGATTTGTCCTGAATGACCTCGAAGCAGCATTGGAAAGGAAAAATGCCTGCGGTAAACTGTCGGGCTTGAATGCGTATAATATATCTAAATAGCAGCTTCAGTCGATTATTAATTTTAATGTGCGAAGGTGTTTGATAGGTCTGCAATTCATTAAACACTGAATTAGTACAGTGTTACAAGAGGTTAAATAACCTATTACATCTAATCAGAAATGATTGTCAACTGAAATTTTAATTTTGTGTGTGCTGTGTCTGCCCTTTTGAGTAGTCAACAATAAATACGATGCTGTCTGCATATGCCGGGCAGTATGTCCGTAGCGCTTGTTTTGTGCGCTGAAATTGTATCAAAGCCGTTCTTGACCCGATCAGGCATAACTGCTATGTATAACATTTTAAAATAATGTCAAATCTCCATCGGAGGATCATGCTGTGACTTTTCAGGATCTCATTCTGTCTCTGCAGGGGTATTGGGCCAAGCAGGGATGCGTTATCCAGCAGCCCTATGATACGGAAAAGGGCGCCGGCACATTCAATCCTGCCACGTTTTTGCGCGTTCTGGGGCCTGAACCCTGGAATGTGGCCTATGTGGAGCCTTCCAGGCGACCCACCGACGGACGCTACGGAGAAAACCCCAACCGCCTGCAGCACTATTACCAGTTTCAGGTAATCATGAAGCCGTCGCCGCTGAATATCCTGGATCTGTACCTAGATTCGCTGCGCGCTTTCGGCATAGACCCCAACAAACATGACATCCGCTTCGTCGAGGATGACTGGGAATCTCCCACGCTGGGCGCCTGGGGATTGGGTTGGGAGGTCTGGCTGGACGGTATGGAGATCACCCAGTTCACCTATTTTCAGCAGGCCGGCGGTATCGATCTCAAACCGGTTTCCTCAGAGATCACCTATGGTTGCGAAAGGATCGCCATGTACCTGCAGGGGGTAGACAATGTCTATGACCTGGAGTGGGTCAAGGGGATCAAGTACGGTGACATCCATCACGAGAGTGAAGTGGAATTCTCCCGCCACAACTTTGAAGAGGCTGATGTGGATATGCTGCTGCAACTGTTCACCATGTATGAGAAGGAGTGTCTGCGACTGGCCGCCAAGGACCTGGTGCTACCGGCCTATGATTATGTGATGAAATGTTCGCATACATTCAACCTGCTGGATGCGCGCGGGGCGATTTCCGTGACCGAACGCGCCTCATACATCGGCCGGGTGCGCAATGTCGCCCGCATCTGTGCGGAAGGTTATCTGGCCATGCGTGAAAGGCTTGGCTTCCCGCTGCTGAAAGGAGGTGCAGCCTGATGAGCGCAAAAGAACTGTTCCTGGAAATAGGTACTGAAGAGATCCCGGCCGGGTTCATACCGCGGGCCATGGCTGAAATGGAGGCCATGATCACCCGGGAGCTGACCGCAGCCCGACTGAGCTTCGGCGAGGTGCGCACCGTGGCCACTCCGCGGCGACTGGCCCTGGTGGTCAGGGATATGCCGGCCATGCAGCCAGATGCCGAGGTTACGGCCACCGGCCCTTCCCAAAAGGCCGCCTTCGACGCAGAAGGCAAACCGACCAAAGCGGCAGAGGGCTTTGCCCGCGGACAGGGGGTGGACATTTCCGCCCTGAAGATCGTGGAAACCGAAAAGGGCGCATACCTGGCCGTAACCAAACTGGAGACCGGCAGGCCGACCCATGAGCTGTTGGCTGAAATCCTGCCCACCCTGGTTGCCAATATCCCCTTCAAGAAATCCATGCGCTGGGGCAGCCAGGAGGTGCGTTTCGCCCGCCCTGTGCACTGGATCGTCGCGCTGTTCGACGGTGTGGTGGTGCCGTTTACGTTCGGCAGCATTGAAAGCGGTTCCATCTCCCGTGGTCACCGTTTTATGGCCAACACCTCCTTCCCTGTCCGTGATTTCAACCATTATCTGGAAGAGTGCGAACGGCATTTTGTGATTGTGGACCCGGAGCGCCGCAAGGAGACTATTCGCCGTGAGACTCACCGCGTAGCCAAGGCCTCCGGCGGACATCTGCTGCCGGACGAGGAACTGCTGGAGCAGGTGACCTATCTGGTGGAGTATCCCAGCGCTGTGCTGGGCACGTTTTCCAAAGATTTTCTGGTGGTGCCCAAAGAGGTGCTGATCACCTCCATGCGCAGCCACCAGCGCTATTTCTCCATCGTGGACGAAAGCGGCAGACTGATGCCCTGTTTTATAACCATCAACAACACCCTTAGCGAGGATCCGACGGTGGTCATCAAGGGCAACGAGCGCGTGCTGCGGGCCAGGCTGTCCGATGCCCGCTTCTTTTTTGACGAGGACCAGAAGGTCAGCCTGGAACAGCGGGTGGAGATGCTCAAAAAGGTGGTTTATCAGCAGAAGCTGGGTACATCCTTTGAAAAGATGGAGCGTTTCAAGGCCCTGGCCGAGGGATTGGCCGACAGGCTCAATCCGGCTGTAAAGGCATGGGCCGGCCGGGCGGCATGGCTCTGCAAGGCCGACCTGGTTTCCGGTATGGTGGGTGAGTTCCCGGAGGTCCAGGGGATCATGGGGCGTGAATACGCCTTGCTGGAAGGTGTGGAACCGGAGATCGCCAATGCTATTGCCGAGCACTACCAGCCGGTGCAGGCGGGCGGGGAACTGCCCGCTTCCGATACCGGTGCTTTTGTTTCCATTGCCGACAAGCTTGATACCATCTGCGGCTGTTTCGGCGTTGGTCTGATCCCTACCGGTGCAGCGGACCCTTATGCGCTGCGTCGCGCCACCATCGGCATTATCAGCATCATTCTGGACAAAGGTTACCGGCTTTCACTGCCGGAGTTGATCGGCACGTCGCTGGAGTTGCTGGCGGCAAAACTGACCCGCCCCAAAGAGCAGGTGCAGGCGGACGTGTTGGAATTTTTCCGCGGCCGGTTTGTCAACCTGCTCGGCAATGACTATCCCGGTGATGTGGTTGATGCAGCCGTATCGGCCGGTTTTAATGACCTTGTTGATGTGGCTGCCCGCATCAAGGCGCTGGCAGAATTCAAGTCTCACCCAGACTTTGAGCCGTTGACGGTCGCCTTCAAAAGGGTTGGCAATATCATCAAGGGCGGCACGGAGCTGGCCGTTGATGCCGCCCTGTTTCAGGATCCGTCCGAATCGGCCCTGTATGATGCCTTCCGGCAGGTAAAAGATGCGGTAGATGCGAAGGTTGCCGAAGGCGCCTGGCTGGACTCGCTGACCTGTATTGCCGCGCTGCGCGGTGCTGTGGATGGTTTTTTTGAAAATGTCATGGTCATGGCTGAAGATCAGCAGGTCAGGAATAACCGTCTGGCCCTGTTGACCGCCATTGCCAAGATGTTCGGACGTATTGCTGATTTTTCACGTATCGCATAAATTAGGTTTTATTGACAGCCAACTGGATCTGGAGGTGGAATATGTCATTTGTCACGCGCATCCTTGCAGGTAACGCCGTTCTTGTTGCAGTTAGCTGTGTCGTCGCTTCCATGTCCGGACCGGCCGGTCACTATGTCTACATGCTGGTGGCAGGTCTGATTTATCTGGCCGTATCTTCAGTGCTGTTGTGGTGGTTGGCCAGTAAGGCCTTTGCTCCGCTGGCCGGTGTGATTGCGGCCCTGGAGAAGGCTGCGTCCGGCGACTTGTCCGCCAGGGTGGATGTGTCAGGTGGTGGAGAGTTTGCCAGGCTTGGCAGCGCCTTCAATACCATGATGGTTGACATGAACAAGGCCATGCGCCAGTTTTTTTCGGTAGCCGACCTGGTGAGAGATTCTGTGGTGATGGTGCGTTCCACAACCGATGAAATGACCTCTGCCGCCGAAGCAGTGGCTCAGCAGGCCGCAACAATCGCCACGGCCAGCGAAGAAATGTCCGCCACTTCCGGGGATATCGCCCGTAACTGTTTGTATGCCGCAGAAAATGCCCAAAAGGCCACAGACCAGACCCATAGTGGTTCTGAAATTGTGCAGGGTAGCGCCCGGCTGATGGAAAACATCGCCCAGCGGGTGATGGCGTCTGCTGTTACCGTAGAGGGGCTTGGGAAAAGTTCTGATCAGATAGGTGCAATTGTCAATACCATTCAGGATATTGCTGACCAGACTAATCTGCTGGCGCTGAATGCTGCCATTGAAGCGGCCAGGGCCGGTGAGCAGGGGCGCGGTTTCGCGGTGGTTGCTGACGAGGTGCGGGCCTTGGCTGAACGGACCACCAAGGCTACCAAAGAGATCAGCGCCATGATCAAGTCCATTCAGGAGGAAACGCAAACCGCTGTTGGTTCAATGAGCGAAGGCGTGGGGCAGGTCAAGCAGGGAACTGCGGAAACAGCCCGTTCCGGTGAAGCCTTGGAGGATATCCTCAACAAGATCAACGAACTGACCATGCAGGTTAGCCAGATAGCTACCGCTGCCGAGGAACAGACTGCCACAACCAGCGAGATTACCCAGAATATCCAGATGATCACCGACGTGGTTAACCACAATGTGGAGAGTGCCCGGGATACGACAGTAGCAACGGCTAAATTGTCTGAACAGGTCGACAAACTGCATGAGCTGGTGGGCAATTTCCGACTCTCCCGTGCCCTGGAATGGGATGCCAGCTTTTCGGTGGGGGTTGAAAAATACGACAATGCCCATAAAACCCTGTTCAGGATGGTTAATGAACTGCATGACGCCATGCAGCAAAAGCGCAGCAAAGAGGCAATCGGCAAGATCCTGGATGGCTTGGCCGATTATACGGTCAACCACTTTGCTGACGAAGAACGCAGCTTTGCCCAGACACGTTATCCGGAAGAGTCCCAGCATAAACAGCTACACAAGAAGCTGGTCGATCAGGTGATAGAGCTGAAGGGTAAGTTCAGTTCAGGCCAGACCCTGTTGACGCAGGATGTGATTACTTTTCTGCAGGACTGGCTGGTTAACCATATCAAGGGTACCGACAAACGCTACGGGCCGCATCTGAACAAGAATGGCATCAGGTAGCTACAGGAGTTTCAGAATTTGATAGCAATTATTGACTATGGCATGGGTAATCTGCGCTCGGTGCAGAAAGGCTTTGAAAAGGTTGGGGCACAGGCGGTAGTAACGGCTGACCCCCAACTGGTGCTGGAGTCCGAACGGGTGGTGCTGCCGGGTGTGGGTGCCTTTCGTGACTGTATGCGCAATCTGGAACAGGCCGGTTTCGTGGAGCCGATCCTGCGTGTGATTGCCCAAGGGCGGCCTTTTCTGGGGATCTGCGTGGGGATGCAGCTTTTGTTGACTGACAGTGTGGAGTTCGGGCTTTATCCCGGCTTGAATGTCATTCCGGGCCATGTACTCCGCTTTGAGGACGGCATGCGTGATAACGGCGAGGAGCTCAAGGTGCCGCACATGGGATGGAACCAGCTCAATTTTGCCAGCAATGCCCCTATCTTCAGCGGCGTCGCTCCGGCGAGCAATGTCTATTTTGTCCACTCTTATTATGCGCGTCCCGATGATACGCAGGTTGTTGCTGCAACGACATCCTACGGCATCGAGTTCTGTTCAGCCATCTGCAAGGACAATGTGGTTGCCACCCAGTTCCACCCGGAGAAGTCGCAGGAGGTGGGGCTGCGGATACTGAAGAATTTCGCTGAAATGTAATATAACGTGATCCGGTACCCGTGTCCGGGGGCCGTAATTGAACGGCCAACGGAATACTGACACGGAAACCGATAGCGCTTTTGCAGTAAATTATTTGAAAGGCTCTTAAATGATTGTAATTCCAGCGATAGATCTGAAAGAGGGAAAATGTGTCCGCCTTGAACAGGGGCTGATGGACAAGGATACGGTATTTAACGACAATCCGGCTGAGCAGGCCCTGGAATGGCAGCGGCAGGGGGCTGAACTGCTGCATATTGTTGATCTGGACGGCGCCTTTGCCGGTGAACCCAAAAACCGGGGGGCAATTGAGGCGATTGTAAAGTCGATCAGCATACCCGCACAGCTGGGCGGCGGCATCCGTGATATTGTAACCATTGAAGCCTATCTGTCCCTGGGATTGTCGCGTGTGATTATCGGCACGGCTGCCCAGCGTAATCCGGAACTGGTCAGGGAAGCCTGTGCCAGATTCCCCGGCCGGATTGTGGTCGGCATCGATGCCAAGGACGGCATGGTGGCGGTGCAGGGGTGGGCCGAAGTCACCGGCATCACGGCGGTGGAACTGGCCCGCAAGTTCGAGGATTGTGGTGTATCGGCCATCATCTATACCGATATCAGCCGGGATGGTATGCTGCAGGGGCCCAATATCGAAGCGACCCGAACACTGGCCGAGTCGGTGGGCATACCGGTGATCGCCTCCGGTGGCGTGTCCAGTCTGCGGGATATTGAAAATCTGATGGCGGTGGAGTCCAGCGGTGTCAGTGGCGTGATCACCGGCAAGGCGGTGTACACCGGCGCCATCAAGCTGTCAGAGGCCATCGCGCTTACCAAAATCTGCGGTAGGTGATAGAATTTCCTGTTTACTGAACCTGACCTGAATCCTGAGTTCCGGAGAATTCAAGTGCTTACAAAAAGAATCATACCCTGTCTGGATGTCAAGGGGGGACGCGTAGTCAAGGGGGTCCAGTTCCTGGAGCTGCGTGATGCCGGCGATCCGGTTGAAATTGCCGAGATGTATGACCATCAGGGGGCCGATGAGCTGACCTTTCTGGATATCACCGCATCCAGCGATGAGCGCGACATCATCATTGACGTGGTCAGAAGGACCGCTGAGCGGGTCTTTATGCCGCTTACTGTAGGCGGCGGTATCAGGACGGTTGATGATATACGCCGGTTGCTCAATGCCGGCGCGGATAAAACCTCCATCAATACTGCAGCGGTAAACCGCCCGGAGTTCGTGCGCGAAGCGGCTGAGCGTTTCGGCTCGCAATGCACAGTGGTGGCTATTGATGCCCGTCGGGTAGCCGGAGAGAATCGCTGGGAGGTTTACACCCACGGCGGCCGCAACCCTACCGGTATTGATGCTGTGGAGTGGGCGGTAAAAATGGAGGAGTATGGCTCCGGTGAGATATTGCTGACCAGCATGGATTGCGACGGCACCAAAAACGGCTATGACCTGGAACTGACCCGGGCGATTGTGGACGCTGTTTCCATTCCGGTGATTGCCTCCGGTGGCGTCGGCAACCTTGAGCACCTCTATGACGGCTTCACCAAAGGCGGCGCCAGTGCCTGTCTGGCAGCCTCGATTTTTCATTACCGCGAGCATACCATCGAAGAGGCCAAAAAGTATCTGGATGGTCGCGGGGTGCCTGTCAGACTTTAATTACAACTCTAAATCAATGAGCTGCCTGCGCTGGCTGGTCAGAGGTTTCTTAACGTACTAGCTGTACGTCTCCGTAGCACCTATCCTCGCCGCCTTAGCATCATCCTTGATTTAGAACCGGAATATGTTGTTTTGCTGTTAAGTTTACACGTAATGTTTGAGTTGATTCAGGAGCATAAACATGGAAAAGCATATCCTTGACGCGGTTTATGATGTGGTACTTGAGCGCAAGGCCAATCCCAGTGAAAAATCTTATACCGCTTCGTTGATGGCCAAGGGGATCGATGCGATCCTGAAGAAGGTCGGCGAGGAATCCACTGAGGTGGTGATTGCGGCCAAGGGTGGGCTGCGCGAAGAGGTTATCTATGAGACGGCCGACCTGTTCTTTCATACCCTGGTCTTGTTGGGGTACTGCGAGATCAGCCCGGAAGAGGTCTACGCAGAGTTGCGCCGCCGGTTCGGTATATCCGGCATTGATGAGAAAAATGCGCGCGGCGGCCAGTCAAACGGCCATTAAGCGCAATTTAAGTTTTTGTGTTGACAATCTTGTGTATACTGCTATTTTATACAACTCTCGAATTTTTAGTAGCTGCTGTTCGGGATTCAATTTGAACCGCCATTCCATAACGGAGGGAGTGATACATAATGCCGGGTGTAAGAATCAAGGAAAGTGAGCCGTTTGAAATCGCCCTGAAGAAATTCAAAAAGCAGTGCGAGAAGGCTGGGATCCTTTCTGAGGTCCGCAAACGTGAGCACTTTGAAAAACCTAGTATCAAACGCAAGAAAAAGGCGATCGCTGCTCGCAAGCGTGCCCTCAAGAAACAGCGCAAGATGATGGACTAGGACGTAATCATGTCACTGAAGGAACAACTCAATGACACCATGAAGCAGGCGATGAAGGCGCGGGATGAACTGCGCCTTTCCGCCGTGCGCATGGTCAAGTCAGCAGTTAAGAACCGCGAGATTGATCTGAAGAAGGAGCTGGATGATCAGGGGATAACGGAAGTGATTTCAACCCTGGTTAAGCAGCGTCGTGAGTCCATCCGCATGTATCAGGAAGGCAACCGTCAGGATTTGGCTGACAAGGAAAAGGCCGAACTGGATATCCTGCTCGGTTTTCTGCCGGCACAGTTGAGCCCGGAAGAGATCGAGGGGCTTGTCAGGCAGGTGATTGCCGAGACAGGTGCTGCAGATGTGAAAGACTTGGGACGCGTGATGAAGGCAATCTCACCCCTTACCGCTGGTAAGGCTGACGGCAAGGTGGTCAGTGAAACCGTAAAAAAGCTGTTGTCCTGAAAAAATTGACGGAGCTCGCAGGTTTTTGCTGTACACAAAGAAGCATGAAAGGGGCAATCGTTTGATCGCCCCTTCTTTTGTAGTCGTCACAAAGGTTTTCGCATGAATCTTTTTGACATTGTCATACTGGTTGTGCTGATTTGCTTTGCCTTTAAGGGGTTTGTTCGCGGGCTAGTCAATGAAGTGTCTTCGCTTGCCGGACTCATCCTGGGAGGATGGGCCGCATATCTTTATTATCCAGTCCTGGCGACAATTATTCATAATTGGGTTCACCTGTCTAAACAGATATCAGCTTTTCTGGCATTCATGCTGCTGCTGTTCCTGATCGCTTTTCTCGCCCACATCATCGGCAACATAGTAACAGCGGCACTGCGCATTGTCATGCTGGGATGGCTCAACCGTATTGGCGGCATATTGATCGGTGCTGCAGAAGGGGTGCTGCTGCTGAGCCTGCTGTTCTGCATGGCAAGATCCGAATTTATGCCTGATGCGCTAAAAGAAAAGGTGGCGGCATCACGTTCGGCAAGCATGTTCGCCTCTACCGGGGACCGGATTGTGCATCTGTGGCGTTCACGGTCCGGCAGCGTTAAATGATACCAGAAGAGAAGGTCAGGGAGGTTGCCGAACGGCTTTCCATCGTCGAGGTGGTTTCAGAGTACGTTCAGCTGAAGAGAAGCGGAGCCAATTATGTTGGGCTCTGCCCCTTCCATGGGGAAAAGACCCCTTCCTTCAATGTCAATCCGGCGCGGGAGATTTTTCATTGTTTTGGCTGCGGCGAAGGGGGCAATGCCTTCTCCTTCATCATGAAGATAGAAGGGGTGAGTTTTCCCGAGGCGGTCAAACTGCTGGCCCGCAAGGCCGGCGTGGAGATTGAGGAACGTCAGCTGACCCCGGCTGAGCGTCAGGCCCAGAGCGAGCTGGAGCAGTTCCGGCGGATCAACCGGCTGGCTGCTGAATTTTACAGAACCAGCCTGATGCAGGCGCCGGAAGGTGGCGTTGCCCGAAAATACCTCGAGGCGCGCAATGCCATGGACAACGTGGCAGAGGCCTATGGACTCGGGTTCGCGCCTGAACGCCGTGATGCCTTGGTTCAGCATTTGCGTGCAAGCGGCATCAGCCTGGAGGTGGCCGCTAAGCTGGGCATTGTCAGAAAAAATGATTATGGCTGGCAGGATCTGTTTCGCAATCGGCTGATCTTTCAGATCCGCGACCCCAAAGGGGAGTCGATTGCCTTTGCCGGACGTGTGCTGGACAATGCGCTGCCCAAATATATCAATTCACCCGAATCGCCGCTGTACCACAAGAGCCGGGTGCTGTTCGGCATAGACATGGCGCTTCCAGCCATCAGAACAGAAAACAGCATCATTATCGTGGAAGGCTACTTTGATCATCTGGCCTTGTTTCGGGCGGGGATACGCAATGTGGTTGCCACCTGCGGCACGGCACTGACCACGCATCATGCCGGATTGATCAAGCGTCACGCCTCCAGGGTTTACATGCTTTTTGACAGTGATGCCGCCGGACGCAAGGCGACCCTGCGTTCCATGGAGCTGTTTATGGAACAGCGTATGCCGGCCTATGTCATCGTGTTGCCGCCGGGAGACGATCCGGACAGCTTCCTGGCCGCCCATAGCGCAGATGAATTCCGCCAGTGTCAGGCCAAGGCCCGGCCTGCCTTTGAGTTTTTTCTCAAGGGACTGCTGGCAGAAATACCGGCTGACAGTGTGGATAGCAAGGTCAGGCTGATTGATGAAATCCTGCCGCGCTTTCGCAAGATTGCCGATCCAGTCGAACGCGATCTTTATGAAAAGGAAATTTGCCGGTTGTTAGGGATCACCAGCCATGCCTTCCGCAAACGGCTGGGCGGCCTGACTCTCAACCAGCGGGATGTGGTGCTGCCGGACGCTCGCAAGACTGACAGCGGAGATCGCCGTCAGGAAACGTTGCTGGCCCTGATTGGCAAATATCCGGAGGCGAGGCCGGAAATACTGTCTGTCGGGCTGGACGTGCTGTTTGACGGGCAGTACAGAATGCTGGCCGGGCTAATGCTGGAGGCCCTTTCTGCCGATAGTGATACGCAGGCGCTCAACCGGCTTCTGGAAAGGCTGGATGACGACTGGATGAAGACCCTGCTGTCCAGGCTGATGATCTCCGACGAGCATCTAGCTGACATCGACTGGAAAAAGGCGATCGAGCATTGCCAGATGGGGCGGCAGAAGAAGGCCTTGGGTTCTATCAAGGATATCGCTGCCAGGTTGGCGGTGCTGGACCCTGAGGGACCGGAATATGCGGAGCTGCTGCGTCAGGCAGATGAGCTGCGCAGCAGAAAATCAAGACTTTAGCCTGTTAAGGGCTTAACTGAGGTGAATAATGGCAAAGAAGAGTATCGATGAAGTCAAACAGCTGATTGACCTGGGTAAAGAGAAGGGGTTCCTGACTTTCGAAGAGGTTAACGACATGCTGCCCCCGGATATCGCCACGGATCAGATTGATGATGTGATGGGCATGTTTGGTGATATGGATATTGAAATAGTCGACTCCGCTCAGAAGGTCAAGATACCCAAGATGAAGATTGACCTGGAAGAGGAAGAGGAAGGTGAAGGGGAGGCCGAAGAGGTCGAGTTTGAACCCGGCTCTATCGGCAGAACCAGTGACCCGGTGCGTATGTATCTGCGCGAGATGGGCTCGGTTTCGCTGCTGACCCGTGAGGGGGAAGTGGAGATCGCCAAGCGCATCGAAGAAGGGGAGCGCGACGTGGCTGGGGTTATTCTCAACACCCCGATTACCGTCAAGGAAGTGCTGCAGTTGGGTGAGAAGCTGCGCAAGTTCCAGATCAGCGCTTCCGAGATCAGCAAAGAGGTGGAAGAGGAGGTGCTGGAGGAGGATGAAGAGGATCTCCCCAAACTCCGCCTGCTGGAGATCATCGATGCCATCGCCGAGGTGGACCGTGAACTGGGCGCCAACAACGAGGCGTATGAAAAGGCCGCTTCAGCCGCCAAAAAGAAGGAGCTGGAAAAAAAGTCCGCCGAGCTCAAGGAGCGTCAGGCCGGTCTGCTCAGTTCACTGCGTCTGAAAGATCGCCATACCAACAAGGTTGCGGAACGTCTGAAAGAACTCTCTTTCAAGGTTGACCGGCAGATGCGCGAGATGTCGGATCTGGAGGCGCTGATTTCCCATGAAAAGCTGATGGGTCTGATGGATAAGTATAAAAAGTCTGAAGAGAAGGCGCTGGCCGACCTCAAAAAGCTTAAACTGCCTGCGGAGGATGTGGAGCGCATCGACCGCCGTCTGGCTGCGACTGCCAAAAAGCTGCACAAGATCGAGCAGGAATCCGGCTTCAAGGCCAACGAGCTTTCACAGGCCCTGCATGCCATTGAAGAGGGTGAATGTAAGGCGCGCATCGCCAAGTCTGAGCTGATTGAGGCCAACCTGAGGCTGGTGGTCTCCATTGCCAAGAAGTATACCAACCGCGGCCTGCAGTTTCTGGATTTGATTCAGGAGGGCAACATCGGCCTGATGAAGGCGGTGGACAAATTTGAATATCAGCGCGGCTACAAGTTCTCCACCTATGCCACCTGGTGGATCCGCCAGGCCATCACCAGGGCCATTGCTGATCAGGCGCGCACCATTCGTATCCCGGTACATATGATTGAGACCATCAACAAGCTGATCCGCACCAGCAGGCAGCTGGTTCAGGAAAACGGGCGCGAGCCGTCACCGGAGGAGATTGCAGAGCGCATGCAGCTGCCCATTGACAAGGTGCGCAAAGTGCTGAAGATCGCCAAGGAGCCGATCTCTCTTGAGACGCCAATCGGAGAGGAGGAGGATTCCCATCTGGGCGACTTTATCGAGGATAAGGCGGTTGTGTCCCCGATTGAGGCGGTTATCAAGGCCAACCTTTCCGAACAGACCGCCCGTGTGCTCTCTACGCTTACTCCCCGCGAGGAGAAGGTGCTGCGCATGCGTTTCGGCATTGGCGAGAAGAGTGACCACACCCTGGAGGAGGTCGGCCAGGATTTTGCCGTTACCCGTGAGCGTATTCGTCAGATCGAGGCTAAGGCGCTGAGAAAGCTGCGCCATCCCAGCCGCAGTAAAAAGCTGAAGAGTTTTGTGGAGTAGGTCACCGGCCCCGTGTCTGAGGCTTGCTGATTACTTACTGAAACCGAGCATCAACGTATCACCATTGCAGGGAGAAATCGTGTCACAATTTCAATCTTCAATCCGGCCGCTTTTGTTTAGCATCATTATGTTGTTATGCACAAGCGGCCTTTCTTATGCCGCTGAACTGGACGATTCATCCCTGTTCGTTGAAGCCTTCAATGCAAGCAAGAACAGGGATTACCTTTTATCTGTCAACAAAACCAGCCAGCTGAACCAGCTTTTTCCGGATAGCCCGCTGCGCGATATTTCGCTGCTGTTGCTGGCCCGTTCAGCCTTCAAAGCTGGTGATAATGCGCTGGCAGCCAGGACGGTCAACCGTTATCTGTCTGAGTTCTCAAGCAATCCGCTGACTGGCGGGATCGAAGATGAGCTGCTGAAACTGGGGGGCAGACTTAAAAACGGTGAAGCCCTGACGCCCAACAAGCAGCTGCAGGCTGCTGCGCAGAAGATCAGAAACGAACAGCTGGCCATGGAACGGGCCGCGGCTCTCAAAGCGGAACAGGAACGTCTGGCCCGGGAACAGGCTGAACGTGAGCGCATCGCCCGTGAAAAGGCGGAGGCCGAGCGCAGGGAGCGTGAACGCCTGGCAGCCATCAAGGCTGACCGGGAGAGCATTCGCTTGACGCTGCGATTTCCTGGTGACGGTGCTGCACTGGATGTCGGCAGAGAGGAACTGTTGCCGGTGGAGTTGCTAAACCGGAGCAAGCAGGAGGAAACCTTTGTCCTGACTGCCAAGCTGCCGTCCGAATATGGGGCTGTCCTGATGCACGCCGGCGGGCGTGATGCGCTTGGAGACAGGGTGACGATAGCAGCGGGAGAAACCCTGAAGGCGTCTCTCAAAATGAGGATGCCGGCCGGCCGGGTGGATGGTTTCAGACTCAAGATACCTTTGTCTGCCGTGTCAGCACGTTACAGTGATATTGCTTTCGCCCAGGAGATGTCGCTGAAGGCCAGCGCGCCGCTGCTCAGGGGGCTGGTCAGGGCAGAGAAACAGAAAGCGTCTGACGGTGAGTGGAAACGTTTCAGGGTGGTGCTGCTGAATGCCGGTTCGATGACGGCCAGGGAACTGTCAGCCAAGGCCGTGCTGCCGAAGGGGATGGAGCTTGCAGAGCCCGACCGGCATGAATCTGCTGCTGATACGGCTCTTTTCAAGGTTGAACAGCTGGCCGCCGGCGCCATGGCTGAGTTCCGGTTCCGCGCCAGACTGACCGAACGGTCATTGGCCGGTAAAAAACTGCAGTGTGCAGTGGAAATCGTTAACGGCCAGTTGCAGTTGAAAGAAAAGAGCCTGTCTGCTCCGTTTGTGTTCGCGGCAGGTAAATGATTATCCTGTAACGGCATGTGCATCCACGAAAATCACTAAAAATACGAAAAATAGAATGATACGGCAAACCAGTCATTCTCAGAAACGGTAGCGGTCCGCCGTGGTTTAACTGTCTGGTTTTGTTGTATTTTGTGTATTTCGAGGACAACTGTTTAAAAAGGATTATTGCAAAATAGCAGCTTACTTGCTGATTTAAGGATTACCTGCCGATCAGCTTTTCCGCAATCCCCCTGAATTTCTCAAATCTTTCCTGCAAAGCGGCCAGCATGGCGGGCATCTGACTGAGATCCCCCTGCAGCGCCGCTATTTCCATGACCTCTGCCGCTTTGCGCATCTCTTCGGCGGCAATATTGGCGGCAGCGCCTTTCACCGTGTGGGCCTGCATGCGCACCTGATCCTTTTCGCCCAGTTCAATGGCTTTTTTCAGCAGCGCCAGGTGTTCTCCAGTGCTTTTGAGGCAGATTGCCAGCAGCTTGCCCACATACTCTTCGTTATTGTCCAGTCGCTCCCTCAGCAGCCCCAGGTTCAAGATCTGTTCATCGGGGGGCTCATTGGCAGGTGTGCTTGCAGTAACGACATCAGTCAGCACTTCTGCGATTATCTGGCACTGCCTGGATTCCGGCAGCCAGTGGTCAAGTACCTTGTTCAGCTGCTTCAGGTCGAACGGTTTGCTCAGGTAATCATCCATGCCGGCCGCCAGACACCGTTCCTGATCTCCGGCGATAGCGTTGGCAGTCAGGGCGATGATCTTTGCGTGCTGTCCTGCATCGTCGGCAAGCTCCAGACTGCGTATGGCTTGTGTAGCGCTGTATCCATCCATCTCCGGCATCTGGCAGTCCATGAAAATCAGGTCATAATCTCCGGCCAGCACCATGGCAATGGCATCACAGCCATTATCGGCAATCTCGACTTTGCAACCCAGGCGTTTCAGCATGTGGGTTGCCACATCCTGGTTAACCGGATTGTCTTCCGCCACCAACACTGTGGCATGGTATTGTTTGAGCGGCAAGGCTTCAGTTTTTGCGGTCTCGGCCTGTTGTTCCGTACCGGCAGGCTGGAGGATCGCACCAAGGCAGTCCAGTAGCGCCGACTGGCTGACCGGCTTGCTCAGGCTATACGTGATGCCGGCTTTGTGGATGGCGGCAGTATCTGCCGGCTTGTTGATATAGGTCAGCAGCACCGGAGTGATATGGGCTGTTGCCGGGTCGTCTTTGATGGCCTTGATCAGGTGGACGCCGTCAATAGGCGCAAGCTGGGAATCAACGATGACAATACGAAATGGCGCGCTGATTTCCGCCTCCCTGATCTCCTGCATCAGCTGGATGCTGTCCCGGGCGGTCCGGCACTGTATGCCCCAGGATTCCATATAATGTTTAAGTATGTTCAGACTGGTTTCGTTCGGATCTCCCAACAGTACTGTGGCCTGTGAGAAGATGCCTGAACGGAAGTCTTGGCTGGCATCTAGGCTATGGATGCTGAATCCGGCATCAAACCAGAAGCGGGAGCCTTTTCCCGGTTCGCTTTCAACGATGATTGAACCGCCCATCATACCGGCCAGGTGTTGGGCGATGGAGAGCCCCAGTCCGGTGCCGCCGAATTTGCGCGTGGTGGAGATATCCGCTTGGGTAAAGCTGTCGAAGATGCCTTTGACGGATTCGCTATTCATGCCGATGCCGGTGTCGCTCACCTCAAACCGCAGCAGTGTCTTGCTGGTGTCTGCTTCAAGTTGAGAGATATGCAGGACAACTTCACCCTGACTGGTGAATTTTATGGCATTACCGACCAGGTTGGTAATGATCTGGCATAGTCTGACCGGGTCTCCCTCCAGCCAGGCTGGTACATTGGATTCAATCAGGAAGGCCAGTTCCAGCCCTTTGGCCTGTGCCCGTTCCGCAAACAGATCAATGGTGTCTGAGATTGATTTACGCAGGTCAAAAGGGATCGATTCCAGCTTCATTTTGCCGGCCTCAATCTTGGAAAAATCCAGGATGTCATTGATGACGCGCAGCAGCAGTTCCGAGGAGTGTTGCACGGTCTTGGCAAACTTGAGTTGTTCTCCGGTCAGCCCAGAGTTGACCAGCAGGCTGGCCATGCCCAGGACACCGTTCATCGGTGTGCGGATCTCGTGGCTCATGTTGGCCAGAAAGAGCGATTTAGCCATGCTGGCCGCTTCAGCAGCCTTTTTGGCCTGCTGTAGTTCGCTGACGGTGATCTCCAGGTCTGTAGTGCGCTGGGCGACGACATATTCCAGATCGTCGCGATGTCTGGCCAGTATCTCATCCCTGGCCTCGATCTGGCTGAGCATGTTGTTGAAACCGTCGATCAGCATGCCCATCTCGTCACTGGTATTTTTGGTTGCCCGGATGGAGTAGTTGCTGTTAGCGGAAACCTCATTCATGATCTTTGCCAGATGCATGATCGGTGAGGATATGTATTGCTGCAGTCTGACTGATATCAGGTAGGCCAGCAAAAATGCCAGCACAGAAAGTACTCCGGCAAATACCATAAACCAGCTCAGCCGCTTGAAGAGTTCGTTGGGGTCTGATTCCACCACGACGGTGCCAATCTGCTGGCCGTCAAGTATGATCGGTTTGATCCCCTTGATCGGTTTGCGCAAGTCCCCAAAGCTGGTGTTATCTTCCAACAGCAGCTTAAGCTGATGTGCGTCAATAACCTGGCCCGCCTCTGGCAGCTTCAGGGCGGATTTGCCTTTATAATCTTCGTTTACGTATCTGGCCAGCAGGGTGCCGTCACGTTTGATGATGCAGGCGGAAATGACCGCAGGTTTGGCCTTGAGCCCGGCAAGGGTCTCGGCGGCATCGTACTTTTCGTTAAACACGACTGCTGCGGTGGAGTTGCGACCAAGGATATCGGCCAGTGCGTCAAGCTCCTCCCGGACGGTTTTGTAGAAGATGTAGGCTTCGTTGGCGATAAATGCTATGGAGATATAGAACACAACCATGCAACTGGCTGCCAGTATGATGGCAATCAGTTTGTTGCGTATGGATAGTTTGGCCAGAAATCTCTGCATGTGTCGTTGCCTTTGTGTGCTTCCCCTGCCTTAGTCAAAAATCCGCACCGCCAGCCTGAGCAGCCTCGAGCTGATGCGTATCCCTTTTTGTTGGGCCGCGGCGACGTTTATTTCAAAATTTACCTTGTTTCTTACTGTTACCAGATTGATGATGCCGCCGGACTGGCAGAACCCCGGTTGGTCGGATATGGTCAGCACCGGATGCTGCTTGAGTTGCTGTAGTATGCGCGGCAGGTTGACCTTTTCCGAAGCGCTGACGAATAGGATGTCGCACCCTGTGGCTTCGTGGGCCTGCTTGATGCGCTTGATCGTGATATTGCGCCCTTTAGTCAGCTTGCCGCGAATTTTGTCCAGCGCAGGCCCGAACGGGTCGCGGCCGATAACGGCAATGCAGAGCGGGGACGTGCTGCGGCCATCCGGGTCCGGCCAGTCGACGAACTTGGTGACGGTATAGATCAGCGCCGCCTTCACCTCGTATTCACCGGGTGGCGTTTGTTCTGCCATTACCCGGAGCGGGGTGGTGAATACAAGCAGAGCAAACACCAGCATCACCCATGACAGCCGCAGGCAGGAACCATGGCGGTGGTTTGCTTTTAGTGGATTATGTTGCGTCTGTATCGGCATAGAATACCTAGAAACTGTAAGTCAGCTTGATGCGGAAAGCACGGCCGTCCTGCATGATTTTGTCCTGCTGGTGGACCGGTGTACCGGCGCTTGGATCACCGTACTGCCGGTCAAACAGGTTGTAGATGGTGGCGGACAACTCCAGACCGGGATAGAGGTTCCGGCTGTACATGCTCAGGTTGGTGATGAAAAAGGCCCCCGTGTTTCGTCCAGTCACGGTATTGCGGCGCCCGGTGAACTGCTCCTCAATACCGGCAAACAGTTTCTCGCCGAATAGCGGGATATTCAAGGCCGCTTTGGCCAGGTGCTGGGGCGAGTTTTCCAGGATGCGGCCGGTGGTCAGGTTCTTGGCGTTCTGGAAGGTGTAGCTGAGCCGGGTCAGCAGCCCGTAAGACCATTTACCCTCCAGCTCTGCCGTTACCCCCCGGGCGTCCACCTTATCGATGTTACGGAACTGCAGCAGGCTGTCTGAGGGGTCGGTTGTCTGGGTAATCAGATCATTGATGCGGTAGTAGAAGCCGGACAGTGTAGCCTTGATGTTATTGTTGTACTGCTGTTCGTAGACTAAACGGTAGGTGCGGATCTTTTCTGCCTTTAAGCCCGGATTTCCTTTCTGAGAAGTGCCACCGTCTCCGTAGTAAAGTTCATAGGCATTGGGGGCCCGGAAGGCCTCACCGTACAGCAGTTTGAAGGCGGTGTTTTCAAAGGGCTTGTAAATCAGCCCGGCCCTGGGGTTGGTCGAGCCGCCAAAGGTGTCGTAGTGGTCGTAGCGCAGACCGGCATTGAGGGCCAGCGTACTGCTGAGCTTCAGGTCTCCCTGCAGGAAGAACGCCCAGATGTTGGAGTGGCGATTGTCATTCAGATAACTGCTGCCGCCATCGTCATAGTTCTGCTGCAGCAGCTGGAAGTTGTTGCGATATTCCACCCCGCTGGTCAGCTTGAGGCGCTCCAGGAAGCTGCGGCTGGCCTGGACCTCGGTGCCCCACCATGAACCAAAACTGGCATCCTTGTTGAGGGTTACGGGAGGATAGTCTTTGAGATAGCTGCCGAAGTAGCGGTAGCGGTCAAGGAACAGTCGGGCCATGATGTCTGTCTGCCCGGAAAACTGTTGCTCGTATTTGAGGTCCAGGTAGGCGCGCTCATCTGTGGACCTGGTGCGGGTGGTGTTGAAGACGGATTCCCAGGCTGCTGTGGGGATGCGTTTGTCACGGGAACTGAAGATGCCGGTCAGGGTGAATTCCTTGTACCTGATCTTGCTGAAGAACTGGTAGTTGCTGTCCCGGTCGGCGTTGATTGCGGTGCCGTTGTATTCCTGAAAATACAGGTCCTGGCCACGGCTGCTCATGATGGAACCGGACATGAGCACATCCAGGCCGTTGCCGTACTCCTTGCCGTAGCTCATGCGTCCGTTATAGGTGTTGTAGCTGCCTGTCGACCCGGATAATTCGGTGCCTTCCAGATCAGCGCCTTTTCTGGTGATGACGTTGATGACACCGAAGAAGGCGTTGGCCCCGTACAGTGACGAACCGGGGCCGTGTACGATCTCGACCCGCTCCACCAGGTCCATGTCCAGTGGAAAATCTGTACCGATAGAGGTCTGGTCATAGATGTTGTCGTTGATGCGGTGGCCGTCGATCATCAGCAGGATGCGGCTGTTATAGTCCCCCGGCCTGTTGAAACCGTGAGTGCCCAGGTAGTGGTAGTTGCGGTCGTAGGTGACATAAAGCCCCGGCACGCTGCGCAGGGCGTCCGCCAGGGTGCGGTAGCCGAATTTTCTGATGTCGTCGCTGGTAATGATATTGACCAGCGCCGGTGCATCAGTGACCTCCTGCTCATATCTGGAGGCAGACTGGACGCTGGCAACCTCGATATCCAGCAGCTGTTCCACCGACAGATCAGTCAAATCCGCAGCGTAGGGCTTGTAGCCGGCGGCAGAGCTGCTGCTGAAGCAGAGAGGGGGAAAGGCAACAATGCCCAGCAGTATCAGGGGCGTCAGCCTTGACTTTACTGGCCGGAACAATTGTTGAATTAAACTGCTTTTGCCGGTCATTTGTCATATCCTTTTGATATGGCGGTTATTGAGAAGTGTTCTAAAAGAACATCCCCGCGCAGCAAGCATTGGAACGGGGCAGAATTTTTTGTGAAATACGATATAATACAACCATTGACATTATTTCAATTGCATTTAATCTATATAGCAGGTTTTCCTGAAAATAACAGGTGATCGGTTGTTTCAGCCGGCTGACGCTGTCGAGGGGTGCATGATGAGGTGTCTGATTGTAGACGACGAAGAATTGGGACGTGAACTGCTGAAATGTTTTCTGACCGAATATGCGGAGACCATTGACCTGGCGTGCGACGGTGCCGAAGCGGTGGCATTGTTTGAGCAGGCCTTGAAAAACAAGAACCCCTATAAGTTTGTCTGCCTGGATATCCTTATGCCGGTAATGGACGGCCAGGCTGCTCTCAGGCAGATGCGTAAACTGGAACACGAGGCGGGTGTTGTCGAGGGGCAGGAAGCCATTATCGTGATGGCTACGGCTGTGAATACGCTGAGTGATATTCAGGAGGCGCTGTGGCGCGGTGACTGCAACAATTATCTGGTTAAGCCGGTGTTGAAGGAGGATCTGGTGTCACTGCTGAAAAAATACAGGCTCACCGGTTGAGTTTTTGGTTAGCGGCACTGCGTCAGACTAATCAAAGCAGATGCCGATACCGGGCATCTTCTTGTTGTTCCCCCATGGTTGCCACCATCTCACCGTGCCGGTGATAACACTTTTGTTATCCGCAAACTGCAGCCAGACTTTCTCTCCCACATGCCAATCCTTTGTGCTGAACACAAAACAGCCCCCGTCGGAGATGTTCAGTGTCACAACCTTTTCCGCATGCTCGAACTCGCGGTTGTCTGCCAGCAGAAAGGCGATGTGTCTGATGCGACGCTCTGTTTTGCGGACAGTTCTGGGGGTAAAGCTGCGGCAATCCTGGATGAATTCCTTGAAGGTGGCCCCTTGCCCGAAAAAGACCAGTTCGTCATTAGTCCATCTGACCTTGGTGTTGGGATAGAGCTGGAGCAGGGTATTGGTCTCCTGTTTTTCCCTGGGATTGGCCCTGGCTGACGTGGCCAGTTCGATGATGATGCCGCTGACCGGCACCTTCTTTAATAGTTCCGGCAGGTCTGCCAAGGCTGTCAGTGCAATGGATTCATCACCGACCATTGCAATGGCGGCAGCGACCTTTTGTCTGATGTCCGTATCGTTGGCTATGATGACAAGCTTCAATCCCTGCTCCACCCTGTGCAATGGTTAATCAGTCGGCTGGAGTGACTGATTTGTTTGGCTACTAGTATACACGGCTTTTGTTAATAATAAAGATAACAGTCAGATAAAATCAGTCTTGCCTGCGTGTCCAAATAGTTGCATAACATTCTAAGCGTGCCTTTGGCAGAATTTGTGATCTGACAGTGGAGGTTCAATGCAGTTTCTGCTTACACCTTATCTGCAATGGTTGGATGAAGCAGCCGGCAAGGCCGGATTCGAAGAAAATCGTCCCCGGTATCTGTCAGGTGGCAGGGATTATCTCAGCCATTACCGTGAAGGAATCCGCACCCTTCACCGTGAAGGCGCCAGCGGCACAGAGGTGGTCAACCTGATCCGTGAGATGATGGATGTGTTGATCTGTCGCCTGTTTAACGCCATTGTTGATGATGCTGCTGCAGCAGATGCATCCGGGCATATGTCTCTTGTGGCTGTGGGGGGGTATGGCAGGGGTGAACTGAATCCCTTTTCCGATATCGACATCATGTTTCTGCACGATAACAGCCTGCCGGTCAAACAGGTTGAGGAGGCTGCCCAGAAACTGCTTTACCTGCTGTGGGACATGAAACTGGATGTGGGCTATTCGGTGCGCACGATTGATGATTGCGTTGAGATGGCGGCTGCTGATGCCACGGTGAAGACCGCCCTGATGGATATCCGCTTTTTGCATGGTAGCCAGGAACTGTTCAGCGCCTTGCATACGGTGATCTTCAAAAAGATACTCCCCAAATCTGCCGATGCTTTTATCACTGAAAAGATTCAGGATATGCAGCAGCGCCGCAGAAAGTTCGGTTCAACAGTTTATCTGCTTGAACCCAACCTGAAGGAAGGAGAGGGAGGACTGAGGGACTTGCAGACCGCCATGTGGGTGGCGCGGGTAAAGTACCGCTTTAGTTATATGGCGGAGCTGATTACCAGGGGGGTGCTCAGTTACGAAGAGCTGGAGAGTTATAATGGCGCTCTGGATTATCTGTGGCGTATCCGCAATGAACTGCACTACTTCACCGGCCGCAAGAATGAACAGCTGAACTTCGAGGCCCAGGTGCATCTGGCCAGCTTTTTCGGCTACCGGGACAGCGAACGGATGCTGGCGGTGGAAGAGTTTATGCGTGATTACTATCGCCACGCCAACCGGGTGGAATACCTGGTTTCTACGATCATCTCGCGCTGTGCCAAACGCGATGACGGCGCCCTGAAGCTGCTCGGCTATTTCAAGCGCCGTTCAGTTGGCGACGGCTGTTTTATCATCAAGGGAGAATTGACACTGGCTGATGAGTCAGCCATACAGCAGAATCCGTTCATGCTGGTGCGTGTCTTTGAGCTGGTTCAGCAATATGGCGTCAAGATGAGTATCCCGCTGATGGGACAGTTGCGCAGGCACCTGCATCTGGTTAACGACAAGTTTCGTCGCAATCGGGATGTCAACCGGGCCTTCATGAATATACTACGCGCATCCGGAGGGGTAGCTGAAACGCTGCGGCTGATGCACCATCTGGAGTTTCTCAGTAACTTTATTCCCGAGATGGAGCATATCTACTGCAAGGTTCAGCATGACCTGTATCACATCTACACCGTTGATATTCACACCCTGTTTGCTGTTGAGCAGGCTGAAAAGATACTTAACGGCGAACTGCGTGAAAAACTGCAGCTGCCCTGCCAGGTGGCCGGCCAGATCGGCAACCCCGCTCTGTTGATGCTGGCGGTACTACTGCACGATATCGGCAAGGGACTGGGCGGAGGGCATTCCGAAAAAGGTGCCGTCATGGTGCCCACCATTGCCAGGCGCCTGGGGTTGTCCAGGGAGTGCACGGAACGTTTGGAGTTTCTGGTCCGTCACCATCTGCTGTTTGCTCACATTGCCCAGCGTCGCGATCTCAGCGATGAAAAGATGATTATCCAGTTCGCCAGGCAGCTGGGGACCAGCGAAAATCTGAAGATGCTCTATCTCTTGTCCGTTGCCGATGTGAGAGCGGTTGGCTCCGATGTCTGGACCACCTGGAAGGCGCAGCTGTTTGATGAGTTGTACGAGAAAACCTACAACGTGCTTGAACGTGGTGATTTCCGTCTTGAAGCCAGCAGCGAACGGGTCAAGTCAGTGGTCAGAGCGGTTCAGGAGCGCATGGCTGTTGAATTCGTGCCGGCGGTTGTGCAAGCGGAGATGAAGGCTATGCCGGTACGCCTGCTTTTGTCGGATGACATGGAACTGATCGAAAACAGTGTACGGATGCTGCTGCGGCTGGATCAGGATGCCATCCAGACCCACCTGTGTCATAACCTGGAAAAAGGTTATTCGGAATTCACCATCTGCACGGTGGATATGTATGGACTGTTTTCCAAGATCACAGGCGTGATGGCGGCAAACGGCATGAACATCCTTGGTGCACAGGTTAATACCTGTAAAAACTCCAAGGTACTGGACATCTTGCAGGTCAATTCTGACATCGGAGATGTGGTTACTGATGGCAAACGTTGGCAGAAGGTGGAAGATGACCTGATTGCTGTTCTTCAGGGGAAAGTCCAGGTGGAGAGCCTGGTGGAAAAGCGGCAGCGGCCTTCAAACTATGCCGGTCGACAGCTTCCGCGCTTCCGAACTCAGGTGGAGATAGATAACGAGGTTTCAGATGACTACACCGTCATCGATGTCTATGCACATGACAAGGTCGGCCTGCTGTACCTGATTACCAGCACCCTGAGCAGAATGGGGCTTTATATCGGGGTTGCCAAGGTGTCCACCAAGGTTGACCAGCTTGCCGACGTGTTTTACGTCAAGGATATCTTCGGGCAGAAGATCAGCTCGGAAAAAAGACTGCAGGATATCAAGAACGCGCTCAGCCAGGCTATTGCCCAGTGGGGCTGATTTGAGGCAGCAGTAAGGCCGGCCGTCAACTATTTATCAGGGGGGGGGATGGTTGATGTTCTCACCGCTTCCAGCTGGTTTGAAAAAAGAGGATTTTACCGATGTGCTGGCCTACCTGGAACATGAGACCGGCCAGCATATCCGCCCAGTGTTCATCATGGATGGTCATGGTCTGACCATGAAGGGAATAAATTTTGAGCTGACGGTCAGGTTGGAACATGACACTCTGTTCATCACCCGCATAGAGATGCCGCTGCATCGGCACGGTCAGGGCAGCAGGATTTTGGAACTGCTCAAGGTCTACGCCCGCGGCCGCGGTTTAAAGCATATCGCTGTCGAGCACACCACCACCCACGAGATCGTTGCATTCTGCCACAAACATGGTTTCCGGCCGATGCTGATCGGCTGCATCGAGATCGAGCATGGCGAGTTCTATGGCAACTACGTGCTGGATATCTGATGCCGCTTCAAAATCCAGGTGTTACCTTCGATGGTTCATCAGGGACTCTTAAACTTACTGCCCAAAGGTCGGCTGGGTGCTCAGTCGCTGTTCAGCATGTCAGCGAACTCATCCTCCGACATTATTGTTACGCCCAGCTCCCTGGCCTTGGCCAGCTTGCTGCCCGCCTCTTCACCGGCCACCACGTAGTCTGTCTTGCGTGAGACAGAACCGGTGACGCTGCCCCCTTCATCCTCAACCAGTTTTTTGGCGTCTTCGCGTTTGAAACGGCTGAGTGTACCGGTAAATACAAAGCTTTTACCGGTGAACCGCCCACCCACCTTCTTGGCCTCGACAGCAGGGGCGACCCCCGCATCCAGCATACTGCGTATGACAGCTAGGTTATTTCCGTCGGCAAAAAAGTTGCGGATGCTCTGGGCCACGGTCTGGCCGATGTCGCGGATGCTGGTCAGCTCATCCAGCGAGGCCTGCTCCAGGTTTTCCAGGCTGCCGAATGCCTGGGCCAGTGTTTTGGCGGTGCGTTCTCCCACATGGCGGATGCCCAGCGCAAAGATGAACCGGCCCAGATCCTGCTGTTTGCTTCTTTCGATGGCAGACAGCAGATTGGAGGCCAGCTTGTCCCCCATGCGTTCAAAGCGCATGAAGTCTTGGCGTGTCAGGCGGTAGATATCGGATACATTGCTGACTAGTCCCAGCGACAGTAGCTGTTCGATGAACTTGTCACCCAGGCCTTCGATGTCCATGGCGTTGCGTGAGGCAAAGTGGATGATGGATTCGCGAATCTGCGGCGGGCAGGATAGACCCATGCAGCGTACGGCCACCTCATCTCCGATGCGTACCACGGCGCTGCCGCATTCCGGGCATGTCTCCGGCGGCGGCAGTATCCGCTCCGCGCCGCTGCGTTTCTCCGTCAGCACCTTTACAACCGCAGGGATGACATCTCCGGCGCGCTCCACAATCACGCTGTCACCGATGCGCACATCCTTGGCGGCAATCTCGTCCCAGTTGTGCAGGGTCGCACGTGATACCGTCACCCCGGAGATATCAACCGGCCTGAGCCGGGCCACCGGCGTGATCACGCCGGTGCGGCCAACGGAAGGGATGATCTCCTCCACGACGGTTTCAGCCTGGCGCGGCGGAAATTTGCAGGCGATGGCCCAACGGGGAGAGCGGCTTTTTTCGCCTAGTTCCCGCTGCAGCGAAAATGCATCCACCTTGATGACGGTCCCGTCAATCTCGTAGGGGAGAGTTTCCCTCTTGGCCTGCATCTCCCGGTAATAGGCGATGGCCTGGTCGATACCCGCTGCTGTTTTTGCCAGAGGGTTGACCGGCAGCCCCAAGGCAGCGGCGCTATGGAGGAAATCGGTTTGCGATACTGGTTCAAGGCCTTCAAGGATGCCGGGCGCGTAGCAGAAGAATGAGAGAGGCCGGCGCGCAGTGACGCGTGGATCCAGCTGGCGCAGGGAACCGGCGGCGGCATTGCGCGGATTGGCAAAGGGGGGCTCCCCCTGTTCTTCCTTTTCCTGATTGATCTTGCGGAAAGCATCCAGCGACAGGAATACCTCACCGCGTACCTCTAGCAGGGAAGGCAGATTTTCGCCGTTCAGCCTCAGGGGGATAGAGCGGATGGTCCGGACATTTTCAGTGACATCTTCGCCGGTGGTGCCGTCGCCGCGGGTAGAGGCCACCGATAGCTGGCCGTCGGTATAGACCAGCTCGACAGCCAGACCGTCCATCTTCGGTTCGCAGATGTAGCTGATCTCGTCTCCGGCGTGCAGCCCCAGCAGTTTGCGAACGCGTAGATCAAATTCCTCGATTTCGGTCTCGTTGACAGCATTTTCCAGGGAGAGCATGGGCAGGCGGTGGCTGACCTGGGCAAATTTGCCGGCGGCGTTTGCGCCCACCCGCTGGGTTGGAGAGGCAGCTGTAACCAGTTCGGGATGCTGATGTTCCAGCTCCTGCAATTGGCGGAACAGGTTGTCATATTCGGCATCGCTGATGGAGGGCGCATCCATGATGTAATACAGGCGGTTATGGTGTTCGATCTGCCGGCGCAGTGACTCGATCTGGTCGGCGACGGATATGTGCTGCGGGGTTGTATCCAGTAGTGAAAGTTGCATGCAGAGCCTCGCGGATGAGATTGACATCGCAATAGACTACAGTATTATGCAGGTAAATTCAATTGAGCCACTTGCAAAACTATTGCGGAGCCGGTCTACGTTGTTGCCGCTCGCTCAAAAGCTCAACGTACATTCGAGTACGCCTCGCTTTTTCTCTCGCTTGCGCCGTGTATCTCGGCTTCCTCATGACGTTTTGCAAGTGGCTCACACTACGTAAAGGCATTGTGTGTCCACGAAAGGCACTAAAAAACACGAAAATTTGATGGACACACCAGGCGAAGTCTTTACCCAAAAGGTTTTTGCCCTGTTTGGTGTGGTTTGCCGGTTTGTTTGTGTTTTTCGTGTATTTCTTGGATATCAGCCTTATTCAGTTTCTCTTAGTGCGATTACGCAGATGGGCGGTAGAATATAAATGGAAACAATGCAGCTGGAAACGCTGAAGACGTGGTTTGAGTCTTACGTGACGGGCTTTTGCGAGATTGATGAGGATGGTCGCAGAAATATTGATCTGAAGATTGAGCATACCCGCAGGGTCTGTGCGGTGATGGAACGCCTGACGGCGGGGGAGGGGCTTGGAGCGAACGAAAGCCGGACAGCCGCTGCGATTGCCCTGCTGCACGATGTGGGGCGTTTTCCCCAGTATCTGCGCTGGCGCACCTTCCGCGACAAGGATTCTGACAACCATGGCCGGCTGGCGGTGGAGGTGATCAGAAGCGAACGGCTGCTTGATGGGCTGGACGCCGGAGAAAGGGTGCTGATCGAAGAGGCGGTGCGCTTTCATAACCTGCTGAATATGCCGCGGCGCATGCAGTCGCCTACGGATATGTACCTTCGGCTGGTGCGTGACGCGGATAAACTGGATATCTGGCGGGTGTTTGTCGAACAGTTGGAACTGCCACCGGAGTTGCGCGCCTCCGCCGCCTTCTTGGGATTCCCGGACAACGGTCGGGTCTCGGCGGCCTGTCTGCAGGAACTGGCAGCGCGCCGTATCGTCAACCTGGACAAGGTGACCTCGGTGGATGATTTCAAGCTGCTGCTGATTTCATGGGCTTACAATCTCAATTTCAGCACAGCCTGCCGGTTGCTGAGGGAGGGAAGATTTATCGAAAGGCTTTCCACTGGTCTGGGTGGAGGAGCGGACGCAAAAAAGGCTGTTGATGCCGCGCTAAACTATGTAGTGCACAGAATCTTGCCGGAAGGAGCCAGTCATGGCGCATAACAGTCACCGTTTGACAGCGGAGCAGCTTCGTTGGAGCTGCGATCCCTCAAAGTTTGATTTCGACACCACTGAAGAACTGCCGGACCTGGACTGCGCCATTGGACAACATCGTGCCCTGCGCTCCATAGAGTTCGGCTTGGGCATGGACGAACCCGGCTTTAATATCTTCATTGCCGGCCAGACCGGTACCAGCCGTACCTCCACCATTCGCAACATCCTCAAGAAAAGATGCAAAGACGCGCCCCGGCCGCTGGACTGGGTCTATGTGAAGAATTTCAAGGATAATGATTCGGCCGTATCGCTTTCACTGCCGGCCGGCATGGGCAGTGAGCTGGCCAGCGATATGAAAGAGCTGGTGGAGGCTTTCCGCAAGGATATCCCCAAGGCGCTGGAAAGCAGCGAATATGAAACCCGGCGCGCTGAAATCTTTGAAGAGTATCAGGTCCATAACAACGAGCTGTTTCAGGGGCTGGAGAAGCAGGCGGCCCGGGATGGGTTCGCGCTGCAGCGGACTGTTTCCGGTCTGGTGATTGTACCGCAGAAGGATGGCAAGAATTACACCCAGGAGGAGTATGCCGCCCTTACCGACAAGAAACGGGAAAAACTGGATCAGGCCGGCAAACGGCTGACCGAGGCGCTCAACGAGGTGCTGCGTCAGGTGCGGGAGAACGAAAAGTCCACTAAGGAGGCGCTGGCCAAGGCTGACCACGATCTGGGCATGTCCTGTCTGGGCCATCGTCTGGACCCGCTGCGACAGAAGTATGCCGAGCAGGCAAAGGTGTTGACGTATCTGGAGGCCGTGCAGGAGGATATCCTTAACAATCTGGAGGACTTCAAGCCGCAGCCGCCTCAACAGCAGATCCCTGGCCTGCGCCTGCCCCGTGAAGAGCCCAGCTTCGAGCGCTACGATGTCAATGTGCTGGTTGATAACAGCAAGACCGAAGGGGCGCCGGTGGTGTTCGAACCAAATCCCACCTACAACAACCTGTTTGGGCGCATCGAGCACGTCATGCAGTACGGTGGGGTGGCAGTGACGGATTTTACCATGATCCGTTCCGGGGCGCTGCACCGTGCCAACGGCGGCTACCTGGTGGTGGATGCCCGCGAGGTGCTGCTGAATCCCTTTGTCTGGGATGCCTTGAAACGCTGCATCCGCACCTCGGAGATCAGGATTGAGGATGTGCTGGAGCAGTACCGTTTCATGACCATGGTTACACTCAAGCCGGAACCGGTGCAGATGCGGGCCAAGATCGTGCTGGTGGGCACCCCCTGGATATATTACCTATTGTTCTATCTGGACCCGGACTACCGCAAGTATTTCAAGGTCAAGGCCGAGTTCGACAGCCAAGTGCCGCGCAGCCCGGAGGTCATGCGCGATTACGCCTTGTTCGTTGCCACCCACTGTCGCTGTGAAAAACTGCTGCACTTTGACCGCAGCGCCATTGCGCGCCTGCTGGAGTATACGGCCCGCATGGTGGAGGACCAGCACCGTTTTTCCGCCCAGTTTATGGAAATCGCTGATTTTATCCGTGAGGCCAGCTACTGGGCCGAGAAGGACGGTCATTCCATTGTCCGGGCCAATGACGTGCAGCGTGCTGCCGATGAGAAGCTCTACCGCTTCAACCGCATTGAAGAGCGCATGCACGAACTGTACGAGGACGGCACGATCATGGTGGATACGGAAGGGGCGGTTGCCGGTCAGATCAACGGCCTCTCGGTGATATCGCTGGGGGACCATACCTTTGGCCGGCCTTCCCGCATCACGGCCAGCGTCTATATCGGCCAGTCCGGCATGGTCAACATCGAACGCGAGGTTAAACTCTCCGGCCCCATCCACGACAAGGGCATGCTGATCCTGACCGGCTATCTGGGGCGGACGTTTGCAGTCAACCGGCCGCTGTCGCTTTCGGCCTCGCTCTGCTTTGAACAGTCCTATGAGGGGATTGAGGGGGACAGTGCCTCTTCAACGGAGCTTTACGCACTGCTCTCCGCGCTTGCCGATGTGCCGGTTGCCCAGGGGATAGCTGTCACCGGCAGCGTCAACCAGCGCGGCATGATCCAGCCGATTGGCGGTGTCAACTACAAGATTGAGGGTTTTTACGCGGTCTGCAAATCCAAGGGTTTGAACGGTCGGCAGGGTGTGATCATACCGAAAAGCAACGAACGGCATCTGATGTTGAATGATGAGGTGGTGGCCGCGGTTGCTGCCGGCAAGTTCAATATCTGGAGTGTGGAAACCATCGAGCAGGGCATTGAAATACTGACCGGCATGAAGGCCGGAGAACGCGGTAGGAGCGGGCGCTTTCCCAAGGGGACGCTTTACCATCTGGTTGATCAGCGGCTTGATAAAATGGGCAATGCCCTGAAAAAATACGAAGCCGGGAAAGGTGCGGGTAGGAAGAAGGCGCGCAAATCAACTGCGTCCAAAGCTTCCTTATCTGATTCCGAATAATGCGGGATGCCTGTGATTTGCCTGCGGGGATTGGGTTGCCAATCCCCGCCGAATTTCAGATGTCTGTCAGTTGCAGTCTTCCCGCCACATGCAGGCATCCTGACCGCATACGTCTTTTTGGCCGGTCTCGAAGCAGCAGTCATTGCCTTCTGCACCTTGGATAGCCCTGATCAGTTCCGCCTTTTTTAGCTTGCCGGCCTTTATGTCGTGCTGTTTTGCGATCTGTTTGATGTCGTCCAGTTTCATTTCACCCTCCTGCATTATTTTCGAAATACGTCATTATTTTATACAATACTGAAATGATACCCCAGGTTTTTAAAAAATCCACCTCATGCTGAAAAAAAACAGGCAGCCCGTGCGGGACTGCCTGTGATGAGAAGGTTTTGCTGTGTTGTAATGATCACATGGTGATGCCGGTAATGCGCAGCAGCGCCTCCTTGTATTTGGTGGCGGTTTTTTCGATGATATCGGCCGGCAATGGCGGTGCCGGCGCGCATTTGCCCCAGTCTAGGGTTTCCAGGTAGTCCCTGAGGAACTGTTTGTCATAACTGGGTTGCGCACCGCCGGGCACGTAAAGTGACTTGTCCCAAAAACGACTTGAATCCGGGGTCAGGCACTCGTCAATGATGATCAGTTCGCCGTCCAGTACACCAAACTCAAATTTGGTGTCAGCAATGATAATACCTTTCTGATCGGCGAAATCGCGTGCCCTGGCATAAATCTTCAGCGTGTAGTCCCTGGCCTGCTCAGCCAGTTCCCGGCCACAGATCTCGACCATTCGCTCAAAAGAGATATTCTCGTCGTGCAGTCCCTGCTCCGCCTTGGTTGACGGGGTGAAGATCGGTTCTGGCAGACGCTCGGATTCTTTCAGCCCTTCAGGTAGACGCACACCGCAGATAGTACCGGTGGCCTTGTAATCCTTCCAGCCGGAACCGGAGATGTAGCCCCTGACGATGCATTCTGCTGCCAGCGGCTTGGCCTTTTTAACCCACATGGATCGCCCCCTGAGGATATCGGCGTATGGCTGGCATGCTGCCGGGAAGTCGGCCACATCAGTGGAGATGATGTGGTTTTTAACGATATCCTCCATCTGCTTGAACCAGAATGCGGCGAACTGGGTCAGTACGATACCTTTGTCGGGGATCGGTTCGTTCATGATGACGTCAAAGGCTGACATGCGGTCCGAGGTGACCATCAAAAGGGTGTCCCCCAGGTCATAGATATCCCTGACCTTGCCTCTGGCGACAAGTTTAAGGGTTGGGAATTCGGTTTGCAAAACGAGTTGTGACATGGCGGCCTCCTATTTTTCTGCTATCAGCGCCTGGTTGATTTCGATCTTGGCCTTTGCTCGCAGCCCTTTGATCCAGTTCATGACGGCCTCCTGCTGTTTCTGCGGCAGGAGCCTCTGTTTCAATTGTTCCTTGCTTTTTTCAAACGCATCCTTGGGGGCTTCGACCCTGTTCTTGAGTCTGACGGCATACCAGCGCTCCCCGATCTTGAACGGTGCGGTCGGCGCTGGTGAAGACGCGGAAAGCTTGAAGGCATCTTCCATCATGTTTGGTGAAAACCCGATTTTAGGGATATCGCCTTTGGCGGAGAATCCGAACAGGCCTGTGGATGCCATACCGGCCGGCGCCTTGTCTTTCATGGCGGCAGCGGTACTTTCGGCCTTGTTTTTGGCCAGCTCCACTGCTTTGGCGGCTTTGGTCCGGCGTTCGACTTCCGTCTTGATATCCTTTAAAGGCGGTACGGCGGCGTCCTTTCTTTCCAGCACCTTGATGATGTAGATGCCTTTGGGGGTTTCCACCGGTCCACCCAGTTCGCCCAGTTTCAGCTCGAAGGCTTTCTTGACTACGGCTGCTTCACCGCTAAGCTGCCCAGGCACGGCTGCCTGGGTAAACAGCGCTGTGGTTTGTTCCTTCAGGTGCAACTGGGCGGCGATCGGTTTCAGGTTATTGGACTTGATATGTTTGTACAGTGCGTCGGCAGCCAGTTCGAAGGACTGCTTGGCTGCTTTCTGCTTGAGTGCCTCACTCTTTACACGTTCGCGCACCTTCTCCAGCGGCAGGATGCCATCCTTGCCCTGCCAGCGGTCGATGTTCTTCTGGTAAAAGGTCTGGATTTCGTCGTTGCTGACGGTCAGCTTGGCCGCTTGCGTCGCCGGGTCTACCATAATGTAGGCGATGGCCACCTTTTCCGGGGTTTTGAAATCGTTCTGGTTTTTCTGCAGATAATCGTTGAGATCATTCTCGGTGAGTTTTATCTCGCCTGACAATTCTGCAGGAGCGAAAGAGACATACTCCAGTTCAATCTTGTCATTTTCTTTCTTGTATTGTGTCAGCGCTTCGTCGTCGCTGACCACCACCTTGTCCCTGATGCTCTTGCGGGCCTGGGCAATGGTTATCTCCATTTTCTGGCCTTCTTCAAAATCCTTGGCGGTTATGCGGTTGCTTTTCAAAAGTTGCTGGTAAAGTTCAAAACTGAACGCGCCGTCCTTCTGGAAGACCGGCATGGAGGCAATCTGCTTGGAAAGCTCTTCCTTGCTGATTTTGATGCCCATGCGCTTGGCCTCCTTGGCCACCAGGTAGTTGTCGACCAGTTGTTCCAGGGCCGCCTTCTTGATCCCCAGCATCTTTTCCACTTCCGGGGTCAGCGCCTGTCCGTAGATCTGTGAATAGATGTTGCGCAGCCGGTCATAAGAATTTCTATACTCTTCAAAGGATATCTTGTGGCCGTCCACCTTGGCGGCATAGGCCAGATCACCTTTTCTGCCTTCGATGTAGGAGAGGGCAAAGGCCAGTACAAACGAGAGGATGATGACGACGAAGACGATCTTGATGATCAGGGTCTGCTTTTTTTTGCGTATGAAGTCCAGCATGAACTCATGGCTCCTTTTGACGGTCCGGTGACTGTACCGGGGTAACAGGGGCGCTGCGGCGGTTAATAAAATCGCTTGCAGACACAGCGCTTTGCTGACCGTGTTTGTGGGGGGATGGGTGTTAAAAAAGCCGCTGACGCGGCAGGGGAATACTACTATACGACAGTTGCTATTGCAAGCGTCTCTTCTTTGTTCCGGCGGCATCAGGATTGGCGGAAATTGCGCAGATTAAAGGCGGTTGTGACGGTTTGGTACGGCTTGCGCCAGTACTTGCATCCGTAATCATTGTCATGGTTTGCATGGAACCGGTGTTCTGTGGTAGTTTCATTCAATTTGAATCAACAACCAAACGGAGGCTCATGATGGAGCTTAGTTTTTCCCGCCCGAACGCAGAAGTCGACAAGCTGATAAAAGAGTTGATTGGGCAGACCGGGGGTATCGAACAGCCGGAGATCGTGCGGGACATGATTCTTAATGTTTTGATGATCGGCAAGGATGTTGATTATCTGGCCGAACTCAAGCTGATCAATCGCACCCTGCGCGAGATGCGCTACACAGCCAGGGTGTTTGGCCCTTATCGTGAGCGCAAGAAGGTGACGATCTTCGGTTCCGCACGTACCGAGCCTGCTGAAGAGATGTATCAGAAGTGCATCCGGTTCAGCCGGGCGCTTGCGGACAAGGGTTTTATGATCATAACCGGCGGCGGGCCTGGCATCATGCAGGCCGGCAACGAAGGGGCCGGCAGCGAGAACTCCTTTGCCGTCAACATCAGGCTGCCGTTTGAACAGAAGCCCAATCCGGTTATGTACCGCAATCCCCGGCTGGTCACCTATAAATACTTTTTCAACCGCAAGGTGGCCTTTGTCAAAGAGGCCGATGCCGTCGCCGTTTTTCCTGGCGGTTTTGGTACCCTGGACGAGGCTATGGAGGTGTTCACCCTTGTCCAGACCGGCAAGACCTCACCGAAACCGTTGATCCTGATCGACGACCAGGAAGGTTACTGGGAGCAGTTTTTTGAGTTTGTCAAAGAGCGCCTGCTGGTGAAGGGCTTTATCTCCGGCGAGGATTTTTCCATCTTCACCATTACCAAGGATGAAAACGAAGCCATCGAGGTGATTGAAAATTTTTACCGCGTTTATCATTCGCTGCGTTTTATCGACCACCGCCTGGTTATCCGCTTGAACAAGCCGCTGACCACGGAGCAGATTGCCATCCTGGAGGACGAATTCTCCGAGCTGCTACATGAGGGGGATCATATATCCTGCTGCAGCATGCTGAAAGAGGAGTCGGATGAGCCGGATCTGGCTGACTTGCCGCGTATTTCCTTTGTGTTTGATCACCATCATTACGGGTTGCTGTTGGCGTTTATACACAGGATCAATACGTTCTGAGGTGCATTTCATTTCCAAATCCAAGCGCTAACTGAGTTGGCTCGTCAGAGGCTCCTCAACGCCTTGTTATCATCTTTGATTTGAAAATGTGCTTGCCTGATAGATATGGTAGCAGGGGACTCTGAGTGGTCATCGGGTGGTTTGACTTCCCGGGGTGGGCGTGTTATGTTTATCCACTTTTACTTAGTTAATTTAGCCATTTCAATACAAGAGCGAGGTCAAGATGAATCACTTTCAGTACAAGGGAAAAGAACTCTATGCAGAAGAGGTGTCAATCAGGGATATCGTTGCCAAGGTCGGTTCTCCGGTTTACATCTATTCCAATGCTACCCTGGAACGGCACTTCAAGGCTTTTGACGATGCTTTCTCCGCCATGCCGCATACCATCTGTTATTCGGTCAAGGCCAACTCCACCCAGTCTGTACTCAGAACCTTCATCAATATGGGCGGCGGGGTTGATATCGTTTCCGGTGGCGAGCTGTATCGCGCACTCAAGGCCGGTGTTGATCCGGCCAAGGTGGTTTATTCCGGCGTGGGTAAGAAGGATGAAGAAATCGAATATGCCTTGAACACCGGCATATTGATGTTCAATGTGGAATCGGAGCAGGAACTGACCCGTATCAGCGAGATCGCTTCCCGTATGGGCAAGAAGGCCGGCATTGCCATCAGGGTCAATCCGGACGTTGATCCTGGCACACACCCCTATATCACCACCGGCCTGAAAAATGCCAAGTTCGGCATTACTATTGACAGGGCCATTGCTGAGTACAAGCGTGCCAAGGACCTGCCCGGCATTGAGATCCTCGGCATTGACTGCCATATTGGCAGCCAGCTGACCAAGGTGGCCCCTTTTGTGGATTCCATTGAGAAGCTGAAAAATGTGATTGCCGCCTTGAGGGGCATGGGCATTGATCCAAAATATTTCGATATCGGCGGCGGCCTGGGCATCCAGTATAACGATGAGGAACCGCCCCTGCCGGCAGATTACGGTCGCGAGATTGTTGCCGCTACAAAGGAACTGGGCATGCACCTGCTCTTTGAGCCGGGCCGCAACTTGGTCGGAAACGCCGGTATTCTGGTATCCAAATGCCTTTTCACCAAAGAGCGTGATGACAAAAACTTCATCATGGTCGATGCCGGTATGAACGATCTGGCCCGTCCGGCGCTGTACGGTTCTTTCCACGGCGTACGCCCGGTCGTGCAGGATCAGGACGGCATGATCACCGCTGATATTGTCGGCCCGATCTGCGAGTCCGGAGACTTCCTGGTCAAGGAGCGCGAGGTGCCCATGTTCCGCCAGGGGGATCTGGTCGCTTTCATGTCTGCCGGCGCCTACGGTTTTGCCATGAGCAGCAGCTATAACAGCCGACCAAGAGTGGCCGAGGTTATGGTCAAAGGCGATAAGTTTGAGGTGATCCGCGAACGCGAAACCGTAGAGGACCTGATCAAGGGCGAAAAGATTGCCTCCTTTCTGTAAAAATTGAAAACAGCAAGCTTTTGCAACCTAACCTTAACCTTAAGATAAGGAGGGTAAACATGTTTAAAGGCAGTATGGTCGCCCTGGTGACCCCTTTCATAAATGGCCGCGTTGATGAAGAGGCGTTGCGCCGTCTGGTGGATTTTCAGATCGATAACGGCACTGATGTGATCGTTCCCTGCGGCACCACCGGAGAGGCTTCAACGCTGGATTACGATGAGCATATCCGTGTGATTGAGGTTGTGGCAGAGCAGTCTGCCGGGCGTGTACCGGTGATTGCCGGCACAGGCTCCAACTCGACTGCCGAGGCAATCGAAATTACGCGCAAGGCCAAAGAAGCCGGCGCCGATGGTGCGCTGTTGGTCACCCCCTATTACAACAAGCCCAGCCAGGAAGGGCTTTACCGCCATTTTATGACGATTGCCGAGGCCGTGGACATCCCCCAGGTGCTCTACAACGTGCCGGGGCGCACTGCGGTTAATATGCTGCCGGAGACGGTCGCCAGGCTGGCCGTGCATCCCAATATTGTTGCCATCAAGGAGGCCAGCGGCTCGTTGCAGCAGGCCTCCGAGATCATTGCGCTCTGCGGTGAAAATATCGGCGTGCTGTCAGGTGATGATTTCATTACTTTTCCGATGATGGCCTGCGGCGGGACCGGGGTTATTTCCGTTGTGGCCAATATCATGCCGCGTGAAGTCGCGGCCATTACGGACGCATTCTTTGCCGGCAACATGGAAGAGGCGCGGCGGCTGCATCTGAAGCTGTTGAAGATCAGCAGCGCCATGTTCATTGAAACCAACCCGGTGCCGGTTAAAACCGCAGCGACTATGATGGGTAAGTGCTCCGGCGAGTTGCGTTTGCCCCTGGTGGCGATGAGTGAGGCAAACATTGCCAAACTGGCGTTAGTAATGAAAGAATACGAACTGATATAAGACCAAGAGGGTTAATAAATATGATCAAGATAGCGGTTTGCGGCGCTGCAGGCAGGATGGGGCAGCGTATCATCAATTCCATAGTAGAGTCGGACGGTGTGGAAGTTTCAGGGGTGCTGGAGCGTCCCGGACATCCGCTGGTGGGGCAGGATGCTGGTCTGATTGCCGGCTGCGGTGCTCTGGGGGTAAATATTTCCGACGATCTCAATGCCGTGATTGCCGGCTGCGATGTGATGATTGATTTTACCGCACCCAAAGTCTCGCTGAAGAATCTTGAAGCCTGCGGTCTGCAGAACAAGCCACTGGTAATCGGTTCCACGGGATTTACTCCTGAGGAGAGGGAACTGGCCGTGGAGTTGTCCAGAAATATCCCGGCTGTGCTGGCGCCAAACATGTCCGTAGGGGTCAATGTCTGCTTCAAGATCCTCAAGGATATCGCCAAGACTCTGGGCGATGACTTTGATGTGGAAATCGTCGAGGCCCATCACCGTCTGAAGAAAGATGCACCGTCCGGCACGGCCGTGCGCATGGGTGAGGTGGTGGCCGAGGCGCTGGGACGCGACTACAACAAGGTCGCCAATTGTCACCGTGAAGGGATTACCGGCGAACGCACCAAAGAGGAAATCGGCATGCAGACCATCCGCGGTGGGGATATCATTGGTGAACATACGGTGTATTTCATCGGCATGGGCGAGCGCATTGAACTGTCCCACCGGGCCATGACCCGCGATATGTTCTCCCGCGGAGCTGTACGCGCTGCCAAGTGGGTGGTGGGGCAGAGGCCGGGGTTGTACGATATGCAGGACGTACTAGGCCTTAGATAAACGGTTCTTTTTCGCCCTGGCGGCGTAAGTCTGCGGGAACAGTTGTGCGACGTAGCGCTGCTACGCCTCCGCCTGCTCCCTTGACAGCCTTGCCAGGACGAAAAACTCCACGTTCACCGAAAAACAAGCGACATTATTTGGCTTTGAATATAGAAACAATACTTTGGAGGAATTAAGAGTAATGGCAAAAATCAACGATAATTATCTGAAACTGAAGGCTGGCTACCTGTTCCCGGAGATTGGCCGCCGCGTACGTGAATTTTCCGCCGCCAGCCCGGATGCAAAAATCATCCGCCTTGGTATCGGCGATGTAACCCAGCCGCTACCGCCGGCCATCATCAAGGCCTTTCATGATGCGGTGGACGATCTGGCCACCAGTGAGCGCTTTGCCGGATACGGCCCGGAGCAGGGCTACGAGTGGCTGGCCAACGCTGTGATTGAAAAGTCCTACAACAAGCTGGGTGTGCAGCTTAAAACTTCGGAAATATTCATCTCGGATGGTTCCAAGTGCGATTGCGCCAATATCCTCGATATCTTCGCCATGGAGAATGTCATTGCTATCGGCGATCCGGTCTACCCGGTCTACAACGACACCAACGTCATGATCGGCCGCACCGGCGAAGCGGACGAAAAAGGCTACTACAAGGGCATCGTCTACATGCCCTGCACCGAAGCCAATGGGTTCATCCCCGCGTTGCCGACCGAGAAGGTGGATATCATCTACCTTTGTTTTCCCAACAACCCGACCGGCACCGTGGCCACCAAGGCCGAGCTGAAGAAATGGGTCGATTACGCTCTGGCCAACGATGCCGTCATCTTCTTTGATGCCGCCTACGAGGCCTTTATCACTGACCCGTCCATTCCGCACTCCATCTATGAGATCGAAGGGGCCAAAAAGTGCGCCATCGAGTTTCGCTCTTTTTCCAAGACTGCCGGCTTCACCGGTGTGCGTTGCGGTCTGGTGGTGGTCCCGGAAGAGGTGGAGGGCACTACTGCCACAGGTGAGAGATACAGCTTCAACAAGCTTTGGCTGCGCCGTACCACTACCAAATTCAATGGCGCATCCTATCCGGTTCAGCGTGCTGCCGCCGCTGTCTACAGCGATGAAGGGTGGAAGCAGACCGGTGAGGTTATCGACTATTACATGGAAAATGCCCGCATTATCCGCGAAGGTCTGTCGGCGGCAGGGCTGACGGTGTATGGCGGTGTCAACGCCCCCTACATCTGGCTGAAGACGCCGGGCGGCATGAGTAGCTGGGACTTCTTCGACAAACTGCTGACCGAGGCCAATGTAGTAGGTACCCCTGGCAGTGGTTTCGGACCCAGCGGGGAAGGCTTCTTCCGCTTGTCGGCCTTCGGTGACAGAAATAATGTCATTGAGGCGGTGGAGCGAATCAAGAAAAATTTGAAATAGGATTACAGCAAAGGCGACCAATCGGTCGCCTTTGCTGTGTCTGGCCCCGCTGTTTGCCTCCTCCCGTCGTAAGACTTGTAAATCGTACCATCTTCAATTCAGTGGTTCCCCCGTACACACAAACCTGTCTGCTGAAAATATAACAGCCTCTGCGCCCAGCCTGTATTGCCTGCTTGTGTGCTTTGTCTTGCGCCGGATTATCATCGAATTTTGTCAGCAACCTGAAAACGTTGTTGACACACATCTCTTAAAATCATATAGGTAGTCATATGACTACCTATGCGGCGCAATCCTCAAAAGAGCTGACTTCGCGACAGCGGCAGGTGCTGCAGTTCATCAGCTCCTACGCTGATAGCAATGGCTATCCCCCCAGCCAGCGGGAGATCGCCGGTTATCTCAAGGTGTCCGGCACATTGCCGGTGATGAAACATCTAGGGGCGCTGGAGCGCAAGGGGTACATCAGGCGCGAGAGTGTAAACAGGGGGATTGTGCTGACAGCTGCGCACAGCCGTCATGTGTCACTGCCGATTGTGGGGACGGTGCGGGCCGGGCAGCTTTCCACGGCCATTGAGGATATTCAGGGGTATTTCTCCGTAGACCAGGTGGCGGTGAAGGGGGCGGACTGTTTTTTTCTGAAGGTGCGGGGTGACTCCATGATCAAGGCCGGCATCATCGATGGGGACTTGGCCCTGGTGAGACCGCAGCCTAATGCGGCGGAACGGGATATTGTGGTGGCCATGCTGAATGGCGAGGCGACCGTTAAACGCTTTTACCGGGATAAGGATGGTATCCGGCTGCAGCCGGAAAACCCCCGGATGGAAGCGATCATCATTCGCCCCGAGGATGGCGAGGTGAGTATTGTTGGTAAGGTTATCGGAATTTATCGACAGCTTTAGCAGGGCTGGCTGTCAATCAAATCAGGAGTAAGCATGGAACCAATTACCTTATGTGGCGTGGTAATCGTTATATTTTGTTTGTGGATTGAACTGCGGCCGGTTGTAAAGCTGATGGCGCGTCTGGTTGCTGTCCCCTTATGGCGGCGTGGAGAATCGCCATTGCCCAGGCGGCGCAAGCCGAATGGCGCCAGGGTCATTCAGGCCGCCGGGCTGGAGTAGCTTTCCTCAGGTGGTTAATACAAAAAGACGGCAGCCTGTTGTGCCGCCGTCCATTATTAAGTTTACTGCTCATTCACCGGGATAGGTCAGGATTTACGACCTTTCCGGCCGGTAACGATTTTGCCGTGCGGTGTAATGACATGTAGATTGTGATTCATCATGCGGTACTTTTTGCTGAGCATCATCTTGGTGGAGGTGTTCAGCTTGCGCCTAGGCATCATGGTCCTAGTGGTCATGCTTTTCATTTTTGCTCCCCCCCTTTCGGCTGTTCTTCTTTCCTAATGACATTATACTCCGCACCTGCCGTTCGGGGGTGATATAATTCAGCAGTGTGTCAGGAAAAAAGTGACAGTATTTTCGGCCGCAACGGTTTGACTTAACGTATTATTTCAACTATGCTCAACTATGTTTTGCAAACCCCTTGAGGAGAAGAAGTGTCTTGAAATCTGTGCTTTCCCGCCTTTTTGATACATCCTTTTGTCATGTTATTATCCTGATAATGCTCTTGTCTGCCGCAGATGTAATCGCGGCAGAGACCATAGTCACCCACCCCATGCTGCCTACCGGTTACCGTTCCATCAAGGTGTTTGACCGCCATGGGCATTTTGCCGGTCGTATCCTGCCGGAGAAGCGCTACTGGGTAACGCTTGACCGCATACCGGTCTTCCTGCGCAACGCGCTGGTGGCGGTGGAGGATGCGCGCTTTTATGAGCACAGCGGCATCGATATCCGCGGTATTGCTCGGGCCATGGTCAAGAACGTGGTCAAGGGACGCATGGCCGAGGGGGGCTCCACCATTACCCAGCAGCTGATCAAGAACAAGTATCTGACAGCGGAAAAATCCCTGGACAGGAAGATCAAGGAAGCCGAGATGGCCCTCGACTTCGAGAAACGCTATTCCAAGAAGCAGATCCTGGAGATGTACCTGAATGAGATCTACTACGGCCATGGTGCTTGGGGGATTGCCCAGGCTGCTCGCATATACTTCGACAAGTATCCCGAAGAGCTGACCGAGGCCGAGTGCGCCATTCTGGCCGGGGTGCCCAAAAATCCCGGACGATATAATCCACTGGGCAAACCGGCGCTGGTGGCCCAGCGCAAGGACGTGGTACTCAAGCGCATGCAGGAAACCGGCATGATCAACAGCCGGCAGTACAAGAAGTTGCGCAGCCAGTCGGTGAAGGTGGTGCCGGTCAACCAGGCTCCCTACTATCTGGCCCATATCCGCAGCAAGCTGACAGAAACCTATGGCCAGGCCATTATTGATGTTGGCGGCCTGGAAGTGACTACTGCCATGGACCTGAAGCTGCAGAAACTGGCCGAGAAGGCGTTGACCGAAGGGGTCAAGCGGATATCGCCGCAGTTGCAGGGGGCGCTGCTCTGCATGGATGCCGAAAATGGCGATGTGCTGGCGGCTGTCGGCGGGGTGGATTATGCCAGCAGCCCGTATAATCGTGCCTTTTATGCCAAACGCCAGCCCGGCTCTGCCATCAAACCGCTGATCTATGCGGCTGCGCTGGAAAACGGATTTACCGCCGCTACGCAGCTAAACGACAAGCCGGTGTCTTACAACCGGGGCAACGGCCAGACATGGCGGCCGCTGAACTATGGCAATGAAAATCACGGCACGATTTCAATGCGGCAGGCGCTGGCCTATTCCAGCAACGTGATCACCGTCAAACTGCTGGACAGTGTCGGGGTGCCCAGGTTTGTTGATTTCGCCGGAAAGATGGGGCTTGCGCTGCGCAGTCCCAATGATTTGTCGCTGGCACTGGGCACGGACGACGTGACGTTGAGCGCGCTGGTGGCTGCTTATGCACCATTAGCCAACGGCGGGACGCGCCCAGAGCCGCGCACGATCATCCGCATCTACGATTACGGCCGTCAGGCATGGGCGGACCATCCGGTGGCAACCGCACCGGTGCTTGCGCCGGCAACCGCCTATGTTACCACCCAGATGCTGAAGGATGTCATGTCGTACGGTACCGCCAAGGGGCTGAAAAAATTTAGCCAGCAGCGTCCTGCAGCCGGCAAGACCGGTACGACCGATGATTACCGCGATGCCTGGTTTGTGGGTTATACGCCGCAAATGGTCACAGGGGTGTGGGTTGGTTATGACAAACCGCGCCCCGCTGGCAAAGGTTTTACCGGCGGTGCTGTCGCTGCCCCGATCTGGGAACGTTTCATGCGCCCGGCCTTGGCCGGCAAGCCTGCGGCTGATTTTAAAAGGCCCGACAACGTGGTTCAGGTTGCAATTGATCCCCGTAGCGGTTACCTGGCGGCACCGGATTGTCCCAGTCGCCGCTATGAACTGTTTCTCTCCGGTACCGAACCGACCGCATACTGTCCCATGCACGGCGGAGACAAGCTGAAGCCGTCAGCACCGACGGCGGCCTCCTCTTTGCCGGCGCTTGAAAAGGAGCTTTCCGATGCTGCCCTTGAGGGGGCACTAAAACCTGACAAACAGTAGCGCCTGTTTAGGAGACGGCCATGGAACCAGTTAAACAGAGACTCAAGAATGAAGGGATGCGGGAGCATCCACTGACCATTCAGGAGCGGGTGACCCTGCTGGAAAAAAGCAGGCTGTGCAGTGGTCTCACTAACGAGCAGCTCCAATCCATCGCCCCCTATTTCGATCCGTTTATGGCTCCGACCGACAGTTTTGTCTGCCGTGAGGGGGATCAGAGTGATTTCATTTGTTTGGTCTGCAGCGGCAGGGTGGCTGTGGCCAAGCAAGATCATAATAATATCAGAAAAATCATTGCCACAGTTGGGCCAGGACAGACGGTTGGCGAGATGTCCGTCATTGATGGAGGCTGCCGTTCAGCATCACTTATGGTCCAAATGCCTTCACTGCTGCTGGTGCTGAATGCCGATAACTTCGAGCGTATGGAGGAAGAGGTCCCCCGGCTATGGGGCAAGTTGCTGCTGCAACTGGCTGGCATGCTAAGCAAGCGGCTGCGCCAGACCAGTGGCGTGCTGGCGGAGTACCTGCCTGCCTGACAGATTGCCGGCAAGGCGTTTAACATGCTGTAAAGACTATCTGCAGTATTGAAAGCTCATGGGAAATTCCGTCTAAAGATCCTTCTCAGTCATTTTTTTCCAGCCCACATAAATAATATGGTTGACCTGTCTACAGCTTCACAGTTTACCTTCAGCGTTGTCATGGCCATGACACATCAAATCATGATTGTAAAAAGGAGCAGACAATGCAGAATAAAGTTACAGTGGAAGAATGGGTGCAGCGTTTTCGGGCTATTGGTCTTGACGATGCTGCCATGCAGAAATGGCACAACCTGTTTGAACAGGAAAATCCGGCGGGGCATCAGAGTTTTCTGGAGTGGCTGGGGCTGCCTGCTGAAAGGGTTGCTGCGATAAGGAAAGGCTGAGGCGTTTTGATCGGCAGCCCTGAAAAGCAGCAGGGCTGCCATTTTTGGAGGGCAGAATGTACAGAATAACCGCACTGGCCCGGAAATTCGGCCTTTCGCGCAGTACGCTGCTTTACTATGACCGCATTGGTCTTTTGCGGCCTGCTGGACGCAGCGAAGCCGGTTACCGTTTGTATTCAAAGGGTGATGTGGAAAGGCTGAAGACAGTATGCGATTATAAACAGGCTGGCCTGGCTATTGATGATATCCGGCGCATGCTGGAAAAACCGCAGGAAGGCAGCGGTATTGCCATCAAACACCGCTTGGACGAACTGGGACGCCAGATCCGCGGCTTGCAGTCAAAACAGCGCATGCTGGCAGACATGCTGGCTGCCGTTACGGACGGTAATGTGCCGCTTGTGATTGACAAGTATGCCTGGATGGAGATGTTCAGGTCGGCAGGTATGGACGAAGCCGCTATGTGCCGCTGGCACAGGGAGTTTGAGCAGCGCGCACCGCAGGCGCATCAGGAGTTCCTTGAATCGCTGGGGATTACGGCAGAAGAGTCGGAGCAGGTCCGCAGCAGAGCAGCGGAGTGCTGCAAAAGCCACAGTGAATGCTCCGCATGCCCGCAGGTATTGAAATAATTATCGAAATGAGCTAAACAGGTACAGCAACTTCCCGCGAAGTTCATCATCTGCAGTTCGCGTACAAAACCAAAAATAAAATCCATATTGGAATGCTCTTGTGCCAGGTGCTTCATTAAGCCCGGCATTGTTATGATCGTTATGAAATACCTGTTTTACGTCTTTTTTATACTGCTGTTGTTTGCCGCTGAAGGTTTTGCCGACTGCAACTGCGATGACTGGGTCAACCGGCATGGCTACTGTGTCGATTATGTCAAATCCAGGGTGCCCAGCTTTCCGGTCCCCTCGAGTTACTCAGAAATTGCGGAATTGAAAAACAGGGATGTCCGCAAGATTGCTGCCGGTGATGTGGCCATCTTTTTTACAGGCAATTTCTGGCATGTGGCCTATGTTGAAAAGGTGCGCCTGGACCGCGATGGCAATCCTGCTGCTATTGATATCAGTGAAATGAATTTCGGCGGACAACCGCGTTACAGTGAGTATGCGGCCCGCTGGAAGGTGCGTAACCGTGAGGAGTGGCTGCGTGCCGTCAATTGTGGCATTACCAGAAACTATGCCCGCATTGACCTGCGTCGGAGGGTGCCGCTAAGGCAGGTGCGCCAGGTATGGTCGCCGGCAGAGCCTGTGGCGAAGCCGGGAGCAGGCGGTGGAGTTCAGCTTGGACTGCTGCTGGGCAAGGTGAAGGATGACCTGGGGCAGTTTTGCGGTGAACTGAAATACAGGTGCGAAGAACGACTGCACTCTATCGTGCAGCGTTTGATGGAACGCATCCATATGACTTGAGGGCGGCCGGTTGGCCGCTTTTTTTGTTTTTGTCGGTATCATCGCTTGATAATTTTGTCGGGCTGGCATATCACTTAGCCTGTATGCAATAAAACAATCAGGGCCACAGGGGGACACGATGAAAAGGTTCTTGCGTCTGCTGTTGATTACGCTGGCTGTTATCGCATTGCCGTCGACACTGCTGGCAAATGATGTGACTGAGCTGACCTGGTATGGCCAGTCTGCCTTCAGAATTGTTACACCAAAGGGCAGGGTGCTGCTGATTGATCCCTGGATCAATAATCCCATGAATAAAAACGGCCAGCAGAATCTGGCCGAGTTGAAGCGGGTGGATTTGATCCTGCTGACCCATGGACACGGTGACCATATCGGTGACAGTATTGCCATTGCCAAAAAGACCGGTGCCAAGCTGGTTGCCAATTATGATCTGGGGCGTGTGATGGTTCAATATGCCGGTTTCCCGGCAAAGAATACCGATCGCAGCCATATGGGGTTCTTTGGCGGTGAGTTGAATCTGCTGGATGGCGAGGTGAATATCCAGATTGTGCCCGCCCTGCACAGTTCAATCGTAGAGGGTGCGGCTGACAGCCCGCTGCCCGGTAAGGCGGTTTACGGGGGACCGGCTACCGGTTTTGTGATCGCTGTGAAGAACGGCCCGACCTTGTATCATACAGGCGATACGGATTTGTTTTCAGATATGTCGCTGATTGGCTCTTTGAATAAAATTGATGTCATGCTGGCCTGCATAGGTGGACACTTCACCATGGGAGCCAAGCGGGCAGCGCTGGCAACCCAACTGGTAAATCCTGGTACAGTGGTACCGATGCATTACGGCGCCAATCCGCTGATCAGGGAGACACCGCAGCAGTTTGCCGATGCTCTGAACAAACTGGCCTGGAAGAGTAAGCAGCCAGATTTGCTGCAGATGAAGATCGGGCAGCCAGTAAGAATGGACAGATCGGCAAGACAAGTTAAATAGGAATGGGTTACAGGAAGGGCGGTAAAAACCGCCCTTCCTGTTCATGAATGTGTCAGGTGTTTACGAACGGCTGGTTATTTCCACCAGGTGATAGCCGAACTGGGTTTTAACCGGCCCCAGAACCTTGCCTACTTCACCGCTGAAAACAACTTCATCAAACTCTCTGACCATCTGGCCTGGGCTGAAGGTGCCCAATGCGCCGCCGCTCTTGCCTGAAGGGCACAGCGAATGCTTTTTGGCGCATTCGGCAAAATCAGCGCCTCCTTCGATCTCTTTTTTCAACTGTTCGCATGCTTCCTGCGTGGATACGAGGATGTGACGCGCACTTGCTTTGGACATGATCTGCTCCTTTTAGTGTGATTGACTCAGGGGGTGATTTAACAGAGCTTTGAAAAACTACTGCGGAGCGCCGTCTGCGGCGTTGCGCGGTACTCGCAGCCTTGGCTAACTAGCTGTTATGACTCGGTTACTCCGTTCCGTGCGCCTTGCATCAGGCCTTCCTCATGGCGTTTTTCAAAGCCTGTTAATACCTGTTTGAGGCCGGTATGTCAAGCTGCTGACTTCCGCAGCGGTTGACGAACGGGGGTGTTTTTTATAAGATGCCTTCGCTTTAGATGGATTGGTGTGAATATGTTTGACAACCGGTAAGATGTTAAAGGGGCTGGCGGTTATAGCCCCTATTTTTATTTCAATTTGCAGAGACAAAACAGATCATGACGAAAGAACAGTTGCTGAAATCGATAATCTCAAGATTGGAACAGGATCAACAGGTCCTGTTTGCTGCAGCGCGCGCAGCTCATGAAGCGGCAACCCATGAAGAGTGCGCGCCGGATAACAAGTACGACACCACCGCCCTGGAGGCCTCCTACATCGCTCAGGGACAGGCCAACCGGGCCCAGGAGATTCGCCTGGCGCTTGAGGCGTATCGAACCCTCGAGCTGAAACAGTTTGATGATAATACGCCGATCAGGCTTACGGCTTTGGTGACCCTGG